>MDTD01092804.1_pt1 | contig 12100 bp, 9 predicted proteins | sample 811221 | NCBI WGS metagenome assembly MDTD01 (sample SAMN05326646, study PRJNA326480) | marine metagenome | isolation source: seawater | place: Pacific Ocean: South West | collected 2011 | reverse complement strand
TCTTTAGCTAAAGCTTCTGAACTAGGTTGTTTATCATAATCTTTTGTCTCGTTTTTTTGCACCTCTAAACTAACAATATTATTTTCTTCTATTAATGATTTATTTTTCTTGATATCTTCTTTTTTTTCCGATCCAGTTCCATCCACTGATACTGAGCCAAGCATTGCGCCTACTTCGACCACTGTCCCATCTTTTGAAATTATTTCTGACAGAACTCCACTTATCGGTGATGGTACTTCTAAATTGACTTTATCAGTTTCTAATTCTACAACTGGTTCATCAACTTCAACTTTATCTCCCTCGTTTTTTAACCATTTAGAGACTGTTGCTTCTGAAATACTTTCCCCCAAAACTGGGACTACAATTTTTTCACTCATCGTTTTTATTCAAATACTTTTTTAATAATTTCCTCTTGTTGAGAAATATGTCTTTTTGCATAACCAGTTGCTGGAGATGCATCTGGACTTCTTCCAATGTAAGAAACTTTGTTATTATTAGCCTTAATATTATCCAATGTCCATTGTATATAATCCCTGACAGAAAACCACGCTCCCATATTTTTTGGTTCTTCTTGACACCAGTGAAATGTTGCGGATTTAGCGTAAGGTTTAAGTTCTTTCACAAGTGTTTTTGCAGGAAATGGATATAATTGCTCTATTCTATAAAATACAATATTATTAATTTTTAATTTCTCTCTTGCTTCAAGAAGGTCAAAATATATTTTGCCTGAACACAAAATCACTTTTTTAATTTCTTTTGCTTTTTTAATTTTTATAAATCCATTGATTTTTGGATCAATCGCATGATCCCATAAAATTCTATGAAATGAATTTTGTTTATTAAAATCAACTAAATTAGAAATACAATATTTGTGCCTTAATAAAGACTTGGGTGTCATTATTATTAAAGGTTTTCTAAAATCTCTATGCATTTGTCTTCTTAATGCATGAAAATAATTTGCAGGTGTTGTACAATTCATTACTTGCATATTGTCATTTGAACATAATTGTAAAAATCTTTCTAACCTAGCCGATGAATGTTCGGGACCTTGTCCTTCATACCCATGAGGTAACAACATCACAAGACCAGATGCTCTGGACCATTTTCTTTCACCTGATGCAACAAATTGATCAATGACGACTTGCGCACCATTTGCAAAATCCCCAAATTGTGCCTCCCATATAGTTAATGTATTTGGTTCTACTAAACTGTAACCATATTCAAATCCAAGTACGGCTAGCTCAGATAAAAAACTATCAACTATTTCAAAATTTTTTTGATTTTTTGAAATATTATTTAATGGTACATATCTTGAGTTATTAAGTTGATTTCTTAAAACAGAGTGTCTTTGACTAAATGTTCCTCTTCCAGAATCCTGTCCTACCAGTCTTACTGGATAACCTTCCTCGAGTAATGAACCAAAAGCTAAAGATTCGGCAGATGCCCAATCTATTCCCGTTCCTTTAGAGATAGCTAATTTTCTTTTCTCTAAAATTTTATTTATAGTTTTGTGAATATTTATTTCTTTTGGAACATTATTGATTTTATCAGAAATCTCTCTTAACTTTTTGACATCTGACCCTGTAATACCTCTTTTATCTTTACCCTTTTCTGGTTTATATCTAGACCAGGTTCCCTCAAACCACTCTATTTTAGGATTGTAATTTTTTGCATTTTTAAACTGCTCATCTAGCAAATCTTTAAACTTAATTATCGATCCATTAAAATAATCTTTTGTAATAGATCCCTCTTGTATTAATTTATTACCATATATGTTAATTGGGGATGGATGAGAACGAATTTTTTGATACATTAATGGTTGAGTAAATGAAGGTTCGTCTCCTTCGTTATGACCAAATTTTCTATAACAAATTAAATCTATAACAACATCTCTATTAAATTTTAGTCTAAAATCAGTCGCTATCCTTGCAGCATAAACAACTGCTTCTGGATCATCTCCATTAACATGAATGATTGGAGCTTCTACCATTTTTGCTATATCTGAGGGATATGGAGAAGATCTAGCAAATCTTGGACTTGTGGTAAAACCAATTTGATTATTAATAATTATATGTATTGTGCCTCCTGTATTATGGCCAGGAAGTCCTGACATTGCGAAACATTCGGCCACTACACCTTGTCCTGCAAAAGCAGCATCTCCATGAATTAAAATTGGTATTACTTTTTTTCTATCTTTATCTTTATGAAAAAATTGTTTAGCTCTTGTTTGTCCCAAGACAACTGGATTTACTGCTTCTAAATGTGATGGATTATCAGTTAAGCTTACATGGACTGAGTTTCCATCAAACTCTCTATTTGATGAAGCCCCTAAATGATATTTTACATCACCGGTATCATCTTTCGAATTTGAGTTTATTTCTCCAGCGAACTCATTAAATATTCTTTTGTAAGATTTTTGTAACACATTTGCTAAAACATTTAATCTCCCCCTATGAGACATTCCTATTTTAACTTCTTTAACTTTTGATTGACCACCTATCTTGATAATTTGCTCAAGAGCTGGGATTAAACTTTCGCCACCATCCAGACCAAATCTTTTAGTTCCTACATATTTAGTATGTAAAAATTTTTCAAACCCTTCTGCTTGAATTAATTTATTCAGTATTGCTTCTTTTCCATTTTGTGTAAATTTAAAATCATTAGTTTTTTCAACTCTGTCTCTAAACCATTTTCTTTCAGTAGGATTTGAGATATGCATATACTCATAACCTAGGGAACCACAGTATTTTTCTCTTAAAAAACTTAAAATTTCTGAAATGTTTGAAAATTGTCTACTAATTACACCATCTAAAAAAATTTTTTTTTGGTAGTCTTCTTTTCTAAATCCATAAGACTCGGGATGCAGTTCATCTAAATAATCAGATTTTAACAATCCTAAAGGATCTAGTTTTGCAATTAAATGTCCTCGTTGTCTATATGATCTTATCATAGCAACAGCTTTGATTGAATTAGATTTAGAGTCTTTGTTTTCTAATTCACTTGATTGGTTATTTTTATGATTTTTATCAACTACTTTGTTTATTATATTTTTTTTTTGTGGTTTCCAGGAAGGACCCTTTATTTCATTTATTATAGTGTCTTTTTCATCACCTATCTCGTTAAAATACTTTTTCCAACTTTCGGGCAAAGTTGGGTCATTATTGACAAACTTTAAATACATTTCTTCAATAAAAATACTATTGCTTTTACTAAGAAACGAGGTTTTTTCATATTCGAGATTTTTTGAAAAAGACATTGATAACAATCAATATAAACTTACAAATAAATTTTTCAATTAGACAATTTATCAAATAATGTTTTACCAATTTTTGATGGTGAGTTTGCTATAGTAATACCACAATCTTGCATCTTTTTTATTTTATCTTCTGCACTACCCTTGCCTCTAGAAATAATTGCACCAGCATGTCCCATTCTTCTTCCCTTAGGTGCTGTAATCCCAGCAATAAATCCTACAATCGGTTTTTTAATCTTATGATTCTTTGTATATTCCGCTGCTTCTTCTTCTGCTGATCCTCCAATTTCTCCAATCATTAAAATTGACTTAGTCTCATCATCATTTAAAAATAAGTCTAAACAATCAATAAAATTTGTTCCATTTATTGGATCTCCTCCAATTCCAATACACGTTGATTGTCCTAAACCATTCTCTGTTGTCTGTGCTACAGCCTCATAAGTTAAAGTTCCAGATCTTGAAACAATTCCAACAGATCCTTTTTTATGGATATTTCCCGGCATAATACCTATTTTGCATTCATTTGGTGTTATTATACCTGGGCAATTAGGACCAATTAATCTAGAGTTAGAGCCAATTAGTTTTTGCTTAACTTTTAACATGTCTTGAATTGGTATTCCCTCAGTAATACAAACGATCAATTTTATATTAGCATTAATCGCTTCAATAATTGCTGCTGCTGCAAATTTTGCTGGTACATAAATCATAGTTGCGTCGGCACCAACTTTTTCTTTAGCCTCTTTTACTGTATCGAAAACAGGTCTATCTAGATGTTGTTGTCCACCCTTTTTTGGTGTTACTCCTCCTACTAAATTAGTCCCATATCTAATAGCTTGTTCAGAATGAAAAGTTCCATGAGTGCCGGTGAATCCCTGGCATATAACTTTTGTTTTTTTATCTACTAAAATTGACATTATTTTATCGCTTCAACAATTTTTTTTGCAGCATCATCTAAATTTTTAGCTGAAATTAGCTTCAATCCTGACTTATCTAAAATTTCTTTTCCTTCTTTGAATTTTGTTCCAGCAAGTCTCACAACTATAGGTACATTAACTTTCATCTCCTTAGCAGCATCAACAACACCTTGGGCAAGTATATCACATCTCATTATGCCTCCAAAAATATTTATTAAGATTCCTTCTACATTCTTATCTGAAAGGATTATTTTAAATGCAGCTGAAACTTTTTCTTTTGACGCCCCACCACCAACATCTAAAAAGTTAGCAGGTTCAGATCCATATAATTTGATAATATCCATAGTTGCCATTGCTAAACCAGCTCCGTTTACCATACATCCTATTTTTCCATCTAATTTTATATAAGCTAAATCATATTTACTTGCCTCAATTTCTGTTGGATCTTCTTCACTCAAATCTCTTAGTTCTTTAATTTCTGGGTGTCTAAATAATGCATTGTCATCAAAATTTACTTTGGCATCTAAACATAAAATATTTTTTTGTTTAGTTAAAATGAGTGGATTTATCTCAACCATACTTGCATCTGTACTGATGAACATTTTGAAAATTGATTTTATCAATAGAATCCCCTTTTTTTTTACATCATCATTCAAATCAAAGATCTTGATTACTTTTTCACAATCTGAGTCGGAAATTTCATCATTAATAGGGACTTTTGTTGTTATAATTTTTTCTGGAGTATTACTTGCTACTTCTTCAATATCCACACCACCTTGATCACTAGAAATAAATGCAATTTTAGAACTGGTTCTATCTACTAGGCATGATAGATAAAATTCTTTATCTATATTTGATGACTCTTCTACATATAATCTTTTAACCTCCTTGCCTTCTGGACCAGTTTGATGTGTGACTAATTTTTTTCCAAATAATTCATTAGCTGCTACACTTAATTCCTTTATTGTATTTAAAATTTTTACACCACCAGCTTTTCCTCTTCCTCCTGCATGAATTTGAGCCTTAAGAACATATTTTTCTGTTTTAAGTTTTTTTGCTTTCTCTATTAATTCATTCACATTTAGTGCAAATACTCCTTCCGGTACTGCTACACCATATTTCTTTAAAATTAGTTTTGCTTGATGCTCGTGAATATTCATTATTATTTAGATAAATCAGGATCAATTTTTGATGCAGCTTCCCAGAGTGATTTTACTGCATTAATTGAACTCATAAATTCTTTTTTTTCATTTTCATCTAAAACAATTTCTTCAATTTTTTCAACACCACTTTTTCCAATAATTACTGGAACTCCAGCATAAACATTATTTACTCCATACTCTCCATTTAAGTGTACAGCACAAGGAAGTAATTTTTTTTGATCAAATATATAGGATTCTGCCATTTGAATACCTGATGCTGCTGGCGCGTAAAACGCTGATCCTTTTTCTAAATATTTAACTATTTCTGCTCCACCGTCTCTTGTTCTTTGATTAATCTCATCAACTTTTTCTAGAGAAATTTTTCCCTCTTTAACAAAATCTAACAGTGATTTTCCAGAAATTTTTGTAAATCTAGGCAATGGTACCATAGTATCTCCATGCCCACCCATTACCATTGCATCTATTTCTTTTACAGGAACATTTAGTTCTTGAGATAAAAATAATTTAAATCTTGAACTATCTAAAATTCCAGCCATACCAACTACTTTACTTACAGATAAACTTGAAAACTTTTGAAAAGCCATAACCATTACATCTAAAGGATTTGTGATACAAATTACAAAAGCATCTGGTGCATTTTGTTTAACGCCTGTAGCAACTTGTTTTATAATTTTTAAATTTATTCCGAGCAGGTCATCTCTGCTCATTCCAGGTTTTCTTGGAACTCCTGCTGTAATAATAATAACATCCGAGTCTTTAATATCTTTATAATCATCTGTTCCTGAAAATTTTACATTAAAACCATCTACTGATGAAGATTGAGCAATATCTAGAGCTTTACCTTTAGCTATTCCACTTACAACATCAAAAAGAACAACTTCGTCAACAATTTCTTTTGTTCCAATTAAATGAGCAAGAGTGCCACCTATTTGACCTGCACCAATTAAAGATATTTTTCTCATTATTTTACTCCTTATTTCATTGTAGGCATTACAAACTCAGCATTTGATCTTATTCCAGAAGGCCATCTTGAAGTTATAGTTTTAAGCTTAGTATAAAATTTTATTCCTTCCATGCCGTGCATTGCGCTATCTCCAAAAAGTGATCGTTTCCAACCGCCAAAACTATGAAAAGCCATTGGGACTGGAATAGGGACATTTATACCAACCATTCCGACTTGTATTTTGCTTGCAAAAGTTCTTCCTACATCACCATCTCTAGTATAAATACTTACTCCATTACCATATTCGTGATCATTAATAAGTTTTACAGCTTCTTCAAAAGTTTTTACTCTTACCACAGATAAAACTGGTCCAAATATTTCCTCTTTATATATTCTCATCTCTTTTTTTACATGATCAAATAAACATCCACCAATATAGAAACCATTCTCATAACCTTGTAATTTTAAATTTCTACCATCAACAATTAATTTTGCGCCTTCATTTACACCTAAATCAACATATCCTTTTACTTTCTCTAAATGCGCTTTAGTAATCAATGGACCCATTTCAGAACTTTTATCCATTCCAGGACCAACTTTTAAAGACTCTGCTTTTTTTGATAATCTTGCCACTAACTCATCTCCTACTTCTCCAACAGCAACTGCAACTGATTGAGCCATGCATCTTTCACCTGCGGAACCATATGCAGCTCCCATTAAACCATTTACCGCACCATCAAGGTCACAATCTGGCATTACAACCAAATGATTTTTCGCACCTCCTAGTGCCTGAACTCTTTTTTCATTTTTAGCTGAATTCTCATATATATATTTTGCTATTGGTGTAGATCCTACAAAACTTACTGCCTTGATATCTTTATTAGTCAAAATTGCATCCACTGCTTCTTTATCCCCGTTAATAACATTAAAAACTCCATCAGGAAGTCCAGCCTCATTTAATAATTCTGCTAATTTAATTGCACACGATGGGTCCTTTTCTGAAGGCTTTAATATAAAAGTATTTCCACATGCTATAGCGATTGGGAACATCCACATCGGCACCATTGCAGGAAAATTGAAGGGAGTAATCCCTGCCACAACTCCTAAAGGTTGACGCACTGACCAACTATCAACATTAGTGCCAACGTTTTCTGAAAATTCTCCTTTTAGTAAATGAGGTATGCCACATGCAAATTCAACAACTTCTAAACCTCTATTTAAAGATCCTTTTGCATCTTCATAAACTTTTCCATGCTCTGAAACTATTAACTTAGTAAGTTCATCAGAGTTTTTTTCGATTAATTCTTTAAATTTAAAAATAATTCTTGCTCTTACTACTGAGGGTTTTAATGACCAATTTTCAAAAGCCTTTTGCGCAATTGCAGCTGCTTGATCTACATCTGCTTTAGAGGCTAATCTAACTTGCTTTTCATGTTCACCAGTTGCAGGATTAAAAACTTTCCCTTTTTTTTCTGATTTGCCAGCAATTATTTTACCACCTACAAAATGTTCGATTAACTTCATGAATACGATCTTTTAAATTAAAAACTCAAAATAGTCTATTATTTAAATATTAGTGGTAGCTAACATTTTTTTTATTTCAGCAATAGCTTTGGCTGGATTTAAACCTTTTGGACATGCACTTGTACAGTTTAGAATTGTATGACAGCGATATAATTTTAATTCATCTGCAACTTTTTTTAATCTTGCTTGTCTTTCTTCGTCTCTACTATCAACAATCCACCTGTAAGCTTGAAGTAATACAGCTGGACCTAAATATTTGTCACCATTCCACCAATAACTTGGGCATGATGTAGAACAACACGCACACATTATGCATTCATACGCTCCATCTAATTTTTTTCTATCTTCTTTTGACTGAAAAATTTCGTTCGTTTCAGACTTAGAGTTAGATTTTAACCAAGGTTCAATTGATTGATATTGCTTATATAAACCATCTAAATCACCAATTAAATCTTTTTTAACTTTCAAATGTGGTAAAGGATAAATATCTATATCTCCATCAATCTCGGAGTGAGGTTTTGTACAAGCTAATCCATTCTTGCCACCCATATTCATCGCACATGAGCCACAAACACCATGAGCACAAGATCTTCTATAAGCAAGTGTAGGATCTATTTCATTTTTTATTTTATTTAAAATATCCAAAACCTTTGAGGGGCAATTATCCATGTCAACCTCATATGTATCAATTCTAGGATTTTCTCTTGTTGAAGGATCCCACCTATAAATATTTACTTTTCTTAAATTTTTAGAGCCAGTTTTATCTTTAAAATATTTACCTTTTTTTACTTCAGAATTTCGTGGTAGATTTATTTGAACCATTAATAAACTCGCTCTTGAGGTGGAAAATATTGAACATCATTAGTTAATGTCGTTTTATGTACATCCCTATATGTTATTTTTGTATTTTTCCCATCACACCAAGCAAGTGTATGTTGCATAAATTTTTTATCATCTCTTTTTGGAAAATCTTCTCTAGCATGAGCTCCTCTACTTTCTTTTCTGTGGTAAGCAGAGTCAACAGTCGCTACTGCTTGTCTTATTAAGTTGTCGAACTCTAAAGTTTCTACTAAGTCTGTATTAAATATTAATGATTTATCTTTCACTGATAATGAGTCGAGACCATCATACGTTTTTCTTATTTCCTCAACTCCTTCTTTAAGAGTTTTTTCTGTTCTGAAGACTGCACATTTTGATTGCATTGTTTTTTGCATAGAAAGTCTTAGTTCAGCTGTTCCAATATTGCCCTCTGCATTTCTTATTTTATCGAATCTATCAATACATTTTTGAGTTTCAGACTCACCTAACTCCTCATGGGGTGTTCCAGGTTTGATTAATTCAGAAGCTCTTTTAGCTGCAGCTCTACCAAACACAACTAAATCGATCAAAGAATTTGATCCCAATCTATTAGCACCATGCACTGAAACACATGCTGCTTCTCCGATTGCCATTAATCCGGGCACAGTTTTCTCTGAACCATTTACTGTCAATACTTCACCTTTATAATTAGTTGGAATACCTCCCATATTGTAATGAACTGTTGGTACGACTGGTATTGGATCTTTAGTAACATCTACATTAGCAAACAGCCTTGCTGCATCTGTTATACCAGGTAATCTACTTTCAATCACTTCTTTATCTAAATGACTTAAATTTAAATGAACATGATCATGCTCTTTTCCAACTCCTCTTCCTTCATTAATTTCAATTGACATAGATCTACTAACTACATCTCTTGAAGCCAAGTCTTTTGCTTTAGGTGCGTATCTTTCCATAAATCTTTCACCCTTGGAATTTGTAAGATATCCTCCTTCTCCTCTGGCACCTTCAGTAATTAGTGTACCATGACCATATATTCCAGTTGGATGAAACTGAACAAACTCCATGTCCTGTAATGGTAAACCCGCTCTTAATACCATAGCATTCCCATCGCCAGTGCAAGTATGGGCAGAAGTTGCTGAGTAATAAACTTTACCGTAACCTCCAGTGGCAATTATGACAGAATGTGCTCTAAATCGATGTATGGTTCCATCATTTAAATTCCATGCTATCAGACCTTTACATTCCCCATTTTTCATTAATAAGTCTAATGCAAAATACTCTATAAAAAATTCAGTTTTATGTTTTAACGCTTGTCCGTATAAAGTATGTAATATTGCGTGACCAGTTCTATCTGCAGCTGCACAAGTTCTTTGAACAATTCCATTACCATAATTTTTTGTCATTCCTCCAAAAGGTCTTTGATATATTTTTCCATCATCAGTCCTACTAAAAGGAACACCATATTTCTCTAATTCAATAACTGCTTTTGGGGCCTCCTTACACAAATACTCTATACTATCCTGATCACCTAACCAGTCTGCACCCTTAACTGTATCATACATATGCCAACGCCAATCATCTTCCCCCATATTTCCAAGAGCAGCTGAAATACCTCCTTGCGCAGCTGAAGTGTGACTTCGTGTAGGAAAGACTTTTGAAATACATGCTGTTTTTAATCCAGCTTCACTTAAACCTACGGCAGCTCTTAAACCCGAACCGCCAGCTCCTAGAACGACAACATCATACTCGTGATCAATTATTTTATAAGAACTCATATACTGAACATTAATATAATTGTAATTGAGGGAATTGCTACAGCAGAGGTGTATAAAAGCTTATTTGCGACATTTTTGATTTTTTCATCGTTTATATAATCCTCAAAAACCTCACTAATACTTAAGGCAGAAAAGAAGTATGCAACAATAATAAAAATACTAAATAAAAGCTTGGATAATGGATTAGTAAAGAAATTTATAATGTTAATATATTCTTGATCATAAATTGTTATAAAATTTAAAACAAACCAAATCATTAAAGGAACTAATATTCCTCCACTAACTTTTAAAAAGATCCATTTTTTTGTAGCGCTTATCATTTAAATTAAATTTTTACCAACTAAGTAAAGAACAACAGTTAATATTATTGACCCAAATATAACAATCAACCCTGTGATTTTTGAAGTTTTGATTTCAAAACAATACCCAAAATCCATAACTAAATGTCTTATTTCACTTAAAGCTTGAAATGAAAATGACCATGTAAGTCCTAATATTAAAAATTTACCTACTACTGAACTTAAAATTAAATTTAAAATAAGATAATTACTCTCTCCAAGTATAAGTAATGAGACCCACAAACAAATTAATGAAATTGCGATTATATTAATAATACCTGTTATTCTATGAGAAATAGATACTAGGGATGAAATATGCCAACTATAAATTTGAATATGAGGTGATAATGGTTTTTTACTTTCCATAAAAATTATTTTTGATCAATGTTTCAGCTATTTCTACAGCATTTAAAGCAGCTCCTCTTAAAAGATTATCTGAAACAATCCATAGGTTTAATCCATTTTTAATACTATTATCTTTTCTAATTCTAGATACGAATGTTTCATCTTTACCTTCAGCTTCTAAAGGAGTCAAATATCCACCATCAATTCTCTCATCAATTACTTTGCAGCCTTCAAAATTATCTAATGTATCTCTAACTTTTTCAAGAGTAAAAGGTTTTTCAAATTGTAAATTAACTGATTCTGAATGTGAAACAGAAATGGGAAGTCTTACACATGTTGCAGTTAAATCAATCCTGTTATCTAAAATTTTTTTTGTTTCATTGGTCATTTTTAATTCTTCTTTTGTATAACCGTCATCTGAAAATTCATCAATATGGGGGATTGCATTAAAAGCTATTTGTTTTGTAAAATTTCTAGATTTAATTTTTTTACCATCCAAAACCATTTTAGTTTGTTCAATTAATTCATCCATTGGCGCTTTACCACCACCCGATACTGATTGGTAAGTAGAGACAACTACTCTTTTAATTGTAAATTTATCATGTAAAGGTTTTAATGCGATTACTAATTGTGCTGTTGAACAATTAGGGTTTGCAATAATATTTTTTTTAATATTTTTTAAATGATTTGGATTAACTTGTGGAACGATTAAAGGCACATCCGTATCCATTCGATAAAAACTTGAATTATCAATAACTATGCAATGCTTTGCTGCTTTATCAGCGAATTCTTTTGATATTTTTCCTCCAGCTGCAAAAAAACTAATTTTTACTTTAGAAAAATCAAAACTTTCTAAATCTAAAACTTTGTAATCTTTACCTTTAAAATTGATTTTTTTTCCAGCACTTTTTGATGAAGCAACTAAATAAAGATTATCAATTAGTAATTCTTTTTTTTCAAGAACTTCTAAAGTTTTTCTTCCAACATTTCCAGTTGCTCCTACTATAGCAATATTCATGATGT
>MDTD01076504.1_pt1 | contig 12100 bp, 10 predicted proteins | sample 811221 | NCBI WGS metagenome assembly MDTD01 (sample SAMN05326646, study PRJNA326480) | marine metagenome | isolation source: seawater | place: Pacific Ocean: South West | collected 2011 | reverse complement strand
TTTTGCAATACTGAAAAACCAACTCAATGGTTTAAAAACAATAAAAATGAAAAAAGTCGTTTTAGCATATAGTGGAGGTTTAGACACAACCTATTGTGTAAAATATTTGGGAGACTTAGGATATGAAGTTCATGCTGTTTTAATAGATACAGGAGGTTTCTCGAAGGAAGAATTGGATTTCGTTGAGAAAAGAGCCAACAGCATTGGTGCAGCATCCTATAAAGCAATCAAGGTCACCCAAAAATTTTACGATAAATGTATCAAATACTTAATCTTTGGGAATATTCTAAAAAATAATACGTACCCACTTTCAGTGAGTGCCGAACGTATTTTCCAAGCAGTTGCAATTGCTCAATATGCAAAAGAGTTGAAAGCAGATGCAATTGCACATGGCTCAACTGGTGCGGGGAATGACCAAGTTCGTTTTGATATGGCTTTTCATATTATTTATCCAGAAGCCGAAATCATCACTCCAATTCGAGACGAAAGATTATCCCGAGAGGAAGAAATTGAATTTTTAACCAAGCATGGCGTTGAGGGAGATTGGACAAAAGCGGCTTATTCGATTAATAAAGGAATTTGGGGAACATCTGTGGGCGGAAAAGAAACATTGACTTCAAACGAGTTCTTAGCTGAAGAGGCTTTTCCATCGCAAATTCAAAAAAAGGATTTAGAGGAGGTTGAATTAACATTCAAAAAAGGTGAAATAGTTGGAATAAATGGGGAAGTATTAGACCCTGTTTCTGCTATTCAAAAACTTAACGAAATTGCCTCTTTATATGGAATTGGTAGAGATGTTCACGTTGGTGATACGGTGGTGGGTATTAAAGGTAGAGTTGGTTTTGAAGCTGCTGCGCCTTTAATAATTATTAAGGCACATCACACCCTTGAAAAACATACATTGACGAAATGGCAATTATACTGGAAAGAACAATTGTCAAATTGGTATGGTAATTTGTTGCATGAAGGACAGTATTTAGACCCCGTTATGCGAAACATTGAGACGTTTCTTGGCGATACCCAACAATATGTTTCAGGAAAGGCTTTTGTCCGTTTATCTCCAAATCATTTTCAAGTATTGGGAATTGAAAGTAAACACGATTTGATGAATAGTAATGCAGCACAATACGGAGAAATGAACACACTATGGGACGGTAACGATGTTCGTGGATTTTCAAAAATCGCTGCTGTACCGAATATTATTTTTAATGCTGTCAATGGATCTATCCTTGATTAAACACTATAAGTTATGATTACAGTTGGTGTTGCCGGAGGTGCAGGTTATACAGGAGGTGAGTTATTACGAATCATTATTAATCACCCTGATGTTGATGTAAAATATGTATACAGCACATCGCAAGCTGGAAACCCAGTGCACGCAACTCACAAAGATTTATTAGGAGAAAGCGATTTAGTTTTCACAAACCAATTAGTTGATGTTGATGCACTTTTCCTCTGTTTACCGCATGGATATTCAAAAAAGTTCTTGTCCGAGAACGATATTTCTGAAAACACAAAAATAATCGATTTAAGCACCGATTTTCGTCACTCGATAGAGGAATTTGAGAATGATAAAGATGGATTTGTGTATGGTTTGCCAGAATTTCAAAGAGAAAAAATCAAAACTGCATCAAAAATTGCTAATCCAGGATGCTTTGCCACAGGAATACAGTTCGCGCTTTTACCTTTAGCCAAGGCTGGCAAAATAAATAATTCTGTTCATGTAAGTGCCATAACGGGTTCCACTGGAGCAGGGAGAGTGCCTACAGACACATCTCATTTTTCATGGAGAAATGGTAATATATCTGTTTACAAGCAATTTACTCACCAACATTTAAAAGAAATAAAAGCCACATTAAAGCACTTACAGCCCTCATTTAATCAACCGGTAAACTTTATTCCTTACCGAGGTAATTTTACTCGCGGAATATTGGCTAGTGTGTATACAAAGTATCATGGAACTGTTGAAGAAGCAAAAAAAATGTATTCTAATTTTTATTCAAATCATCCCTTCATCCATTTTGTAGAAAAAGGATTGGACTTGAAACAGGTTTTAAATACAAACAAATGCTTACTTCAAGTAGAAGTGCATGATGGGAATATTTATATCCAAAGCGCTATAGACAATTTGTTAAAGGGAGCATCAGGGCAAGCTGTTCAAAATATGAATTTACTTTTTGGGCTGGATGAAAAAACAGGTTTAAAACTTAAAACTATTGGATTTTAAGTAATTAATAACTTTTACGTAATCAAAATGAAATTATTTGACGTTTATCCGCTTTTCCCCATTGAGCCTATCAAGGCGCATGGAGCATACGTTTATGATAAATATGGAACTGAATATTTGGACTTTTACGGAGGTCATGCTGTTATATCGGTTGGACATTCTCATCCAGATTATGTTCAAAGAATAAAAAGTCAACTCGACAATATTGCTTTTTATTCGAATTCAGTAGTTAACAATACGCAGACAGAACTGGCTAGTAAATTAGGAAAGCTATCAGGTTATAAAGATTATCAACTTTTCCTTTGTAGTAGTGGTGCTGAAGCTGTTGAAAACGCCCTTAAAATGGCAAGTTTTAAGCGTTGCAAATCCAAAATAATTGCTTTTGAAAAGGCCTTTCATGGAAGGACCTCCGGTGCATTGCAAGTTACCGACAGTTCAAAAATAAAATCCACTTTTAATGGCTCTTTAACTACCGAATACCTTCCCTTGAATGATTTAGAACCTGTTGAGGAAGCCTTAGAAGAAGGTGATGTTGCAGGAATTATTATCGAAGGAATTCAGGGAGTTGCAGGTATTATTGAACCGAATGTTGAATTTTTAAGAGGATTAAGAGATTTGGCAGATAAATATGACGTTGTATTAATTTTAGATGAAGTTCAAAGTGGGTTTGGACGGACAGGAGATTTTTTTGCACACCAACACGCTGGAATAAAAGCTGATATAATTACCATGGCCAAAGGTATGGGCAATGGTTTTCCAATTGGCGGTATTATTTTAAGCCCTGATTTCAAAGCAAGTTTTGGTTTACTAGGAACAACTTTTGGAGGAAACCACCTAGCATGTGTGGCATGTTGCTCAGTAATGGATATTATTGAAAAAGAAGAGCTTTTAGATAATGCTGTAAAACAAGGGCAATATTTAATCCAAGAACTTTCAAAGGTCGATTCGGTTGAAACAGTTACTGGTAGGGGCTTAATGTTAGGGGTAGTTGTTAAAGGTGAGGGAAAAGAATTGCGCTCTAACCTCCTTACTAAACATAAGATTTTCACTGGAGGATGCGCGAACCCAAATATTTTGAGATTACTGCCTCCAATGAACATAAGTCAAAAAGAGTGTGATAAATTAATTAGTGCCATTAGAACTGAATTGGCTTAAAAAATGGAAGAAACCGATGGAAAATATAGAAGAAACGTAAATTTTGGCTTCGAAGTCACGGTTGTTCAAAAACAACATCAAAAAACTGGAGAACTTACCCAAGGAACCGTAAAAAGAATACTTACAAAATCACAGCACCATCCTCATGGAATAAAAGTGATGCTGACAAATGGTAAGGTTGGAAGGGTAAAAAATATTTTATTAAAAAACTTAAATATCCATAGGGTTTTCTGGCCATTTGTGTTTCTTATATCGAATTCGAAGTTCTTTTCGTACTTCGAAATAAGTATTTTCCCAAAAATTTTTTAAATCATTTGTTATTTGTACTACCTGAAATCCCGGTGAAAGCAAATGCATAATTACATTTACCTTTCCTCCATTTACTTTTGGCGATTCCAACATTCCGAAACAGCGCTGAAGAGGGATTGATAAAACAGGCTCTGAGCAATTTTTCTGATACTCTAGCTTTGCAAATAATCCATTAGACAATTTCAGTTTTGAAGGTACAAGAGTATCTATGTTTTTTTGTTGCTCAAATGTCAAACTGTAAAAAAGTATTTCTTTTAAATCAATTTTCCTTAAATCTTGAGGCTTTTTAATATTTGATAAATAAGGAACAATCCATTCTTTGTTAGATTCTAATAATGCTTCGATACTGTATTCAGGAAATCTTAAATCAGAGTTCCATTTTCGCAAAGAATTTACACGGTAAATCAATTGAATCACCTCGCTATTCCAATCTAATAATTGACGTCCTTTTTCAGCTATAACAGTCGTAATGGCCTCTATTAATTTTTCAGGATTCGGGTTTTGGATCGGAATACTCTTTAGGACAATGCTTCCTAATCTCATTTCTTCTCGAGCGATTAAACCTCCATCATCTGTATCCCACTTTACGACTTCCTTAGTTACAACTTTATTTAGTAAGTCTTTGGGATTTATTGGACTCGCCATAAAAATCTTACCTCCATTTTCTCTTTCTGCTACATGAGCAACAGCTAACCACTGTTCATGGGCTAAGTCATCTAGATGTCCGGCTGCTACTATTTTCCCATTTGCCATTTGAAATTGTGCATTGTTGCCCGGACGAGAGCTCGCAATTCTTTCAGGATATGCACTAGCAATTAAAATCCCAGTATCCTTATCATCAATATTACCATTATCTGGCTCAATGTTAAACATCTTGCGATACTGTCCAGCCAGTTTATCTAACCGAGAAAATTGCTTACTTCCTTTTCCTTCTTCTCTGAATCTCCTTAGTCCCTCTATCCTTAAATTTATATCTATTCCCGATTTAGGCGGTAAAGGGTCTTTTTCCTCCAGTAATGGAGCAATATCTGTTGCTAAAGCAAGCTGTCCAATTTGTTTGGCTTGCACCATCATTTGGGCTATTCTAGGATGGGTAGGAATCTTATGCAACTCGATTCCGTGTGAAGTTATTTTTCCATTTTCAATTGCTCCAAGTTCTTCCAAAAGCTTTTTTGCTTTTTTGACGTTTTCAAATGGTGGAGGCGTTACCCAAAATAAATTATTTGGATCAATTATACCCCATTTAGCTAAATCCAAAACTAAAGAGGTTAAATCAGCCCTCTCAATTTCAGGAGTTGACTGCTCTTTCATCCTTGATTGGGTAACTTTACTCCATAAGCGATAACATGTTCCCTCGCTTAAGCGACCTGCTCTGCCTTTTCTTTGGTCTGAAGATTCCTTTGAAATTTGTACGGTTTCTAGTTTTGAGAGGCCTGATTTCGGATCAAATTTAGATACCCTTTCATATCCTGAATCAATCACTATTTTGACACCTTCAACAGTAAGAGAGGTCTCTGCAATGTTTGTAGCCAAAATAACTTTTCGCCTACCCTCTTTATCAGGCATAATGGCAGCAAATTGTTTTCCTGAAGATAACTGGCCAAACAAGGGGGTAATCTTCAAATTAGAGCTAGATTGTCTAATTAATTCTTCGCACTTTTTAATTTCTCTCTGACCAGGTAAAAAAACAAGAACATCACCCTCTTGATGTTTTATGGCTTTTTTCACTACTTGATTGACTATTTCATGAAGTATTTTCCAATCAGAATCCCCTTCATAATTTAATTCAATAGAAAACATTCTTCCCTCACTTTCAACTTCAGCAGCATTTAACCTCAAAGCCAATTCAGGTATATTAATAGTTGCTGACATGACTAATATCCTTAAATCCGGTCTCAAAACACTCTGAATATCCTTTGACAAGGCCATCGCTAAATCCGCATGAATACCACGTTCATGAAATTCATCAAATATAATTAGACCAATATTTTCTAATGAATTATCTTCATGGATTAGTCGAGTTAAAATTCCCTCTGTCACTACCTCAAGCCTGGTTTTTTGAGATGTTTTTTGTTCAAATCTAATCCTGTAACCAATTGTATCTCCTAATTGCTCCCCTAAAATATCGACCATTCGACTGGCTACTGTTTTGGCAGCCAATCGACGTGGCTCCAACATAATTATCTTCTTACCTTTTAACCATTCCTCTTCTAAAAGGGAAATGGGTAGCAAAGTACTTTTGCCTGCACCTGTTGGGGCTTTAACTATCAAAGTGTTCCTGGCACTAAGAATATTTTTAACTTCAGGGATAACCTCAGAAATAGGGAAATTTAATTTCTTGTAATCAAAAGACATACTTACAAAGTTCGTTAAATATTTGTGCTATAAAAAAATAGAAAATGACGCATACAATAATATTTTTAGCTAGATGCAACGCTATTGCATATCTTATATTTCATATATTTGCTAATGATGAATGATGCTAAAGAAATATTAAAAAAAACAGGATTAAAGTTCACTGAAAACAGAAAAATAATACTACAGATATTTATTTCAACAGATTATGCTTTATCATTTAACGATATTAATTCCGTTATTGAACATAAACTAGATAAAGTAACTATATACCGAACCTTAAAATCATTTGAAGAAAATGGTATTATTCATGAGGTGATTGATGGAAGTAACAAAATTAAGTACGCACTTTGTAATAATAAATCTTGTTCCTCCAATCATCATAATGATTCACATGTTCATTTTAAATGTAATGATTGCGAAAAAACCTATTGCCTTGATGACATAATGATTCCACGTGTTAAATTACCTAGTGACTTTAAACTTGAATCACAATCTGTATTTATTCAAGGAAAATGTGAAAAATGCAAATCTCCTTTCTAGAATATATCTCATTTCAATAAAAAACTTTTCTTTAAGCAAAAACAAACTTAACTTTCAAAATATCTTCAACAACTTCTTAAATAAATTTATAAGAACAAAAATTCAAACAAAGAAGTTCAGAGTAATTTTGAATTTTTATATTTATCATAACTTGGAATTAAAAAATATAACTTTATAACCTCACATTAATCCGTCTTTATTAAAAATCAATTAATTACATAAAAAACCCTTCTATTTGTGGAAATATTAAAAAAATTATCAATTGTTATACCTGCTTACAATGAGGCAAAAACAATTCACTTAATCCTAAACAAGATAAAAGAAGTTGTTTTAATAAATAATATTAAAAAAGAGCTAATCATTGTCAATGACTGTAGTTCTGATAATACTGAAGAAGTAATTGAAAATTATATTGAGAATAATCCTGAAATTAACATTCAATACTATGTCCAACCAAAAAACATGGGTAAAGGAGCAGCCTTACATAGAGGTATTCGAGAGGCAAGTGGAGAAGCTATTATAATTCAAGATGCTGACTTGGAATACGATCCCAATGAATATAATGTTTTACTTAAGCCAATGATAGACGGTTTTGCAAATGTTGTATACGGATCAAGATTCCAAGGATCTAATCCACACCGAATTTTATTTTTTTGGCACACAATCGGAAATAAATTTTTAACTTTTTTATCCAATCTGTTTAATAATTTAAATCTATCGGATATGGAAACCTGCTATAAACTTTTCCAATCAGAATATATTAAATCGTTAAATCTCAATGAAAAACGATTTGGATTTGAGCCAGAGGTAACAGCAAAAATAGCACGTATTCCAAAAATATCAATTTATGAAGTTGGTATATCTTATTATGGTAGGACTTATGAAGAAGGAAAAAAAATAGGTGCCAAAGATGGATTTAGAGCTATTTACTGTATTCTCAAATATGGCTTGTTTAAGGCAAAGTAGCTAGGATAGAGATATGCTACAAAGTCCTGCAGTATCAAAATTCACGAAACGTAAAAATAATTTAAGTACGATTGAATATTAAATTTAAAATGATATGATTTTTTGGTTTGATTTCAAAAAAGAAAGAAAAAAACAACAACGTTTTAATTAAATAGAGTCTCTAAAAGAAATCTCCGAAACAATAGGGTAATGATCGCTCAATTGCTTTTGAACTAAATGAAAACTTTTGGTTTGTAAATCATGAGAGGTCATTATATAATCAATCCGCATAAATGGATAATTGCTCGTGTGTGTTACACCTAAACCCCTTCCAGAAACTAAAAATCCATCAGTCAAGTGATCGGATAATTTGTCGTAAACAAAAGATATTGGTATCTCATTTAAATCACCACAAAGTATAACAGGGTGCGGACTTTTAATAATTTGATTATTAACTAGCTCAGCTTGCTTAGCTCTTTTCTTAAATCCTTCGTTTAATGTACTCACTAAGTCCCTTGTTTTAATAATATTTATAGTTTCAATGGTACTATCCTTGAGACCTTTAATATATTTATAGTGCTCTTTACCTAATTCAAAACTTTGAAGATGAACATTTAAAATACGAATCGTATCATTACCTTTTTTTATATCACTGATTAAAACTCCATTATTTTTCGAGTTTTTAAATTGGAAAAATTCTTTGTTAATAATCGGGATTTTTGAAAACGTAGCCATTCCGTAGTGATTTCCTTTTTCTTTAAAACTGTAAAAGTCATTTACGTACTTATAACCTTGTTTTTTTTTAAATTCCCTTTTTGTTTTATAAATTCCTGATGGTTGATTAAAAAACTCTTGAAAACAAATTACATCAGGATTCTCGAATCGAATTGATTTATATATACTATCAAGTATTAAACCTTTATCTTCTCTTTCTTCCCAATCATCCCAATCATCTCTTTTAATCCAGTTGTAAACATCGAACAATCTGACGTTGTAACTCATTACTCGTATATCTCCATTTTTTTGAAAGAAATTTAACGCGTACGTATTTTTTAACCCGATAAGTCCAACTATTAAAAAACAACCGGAAATGAGCCAATATTTCTTCTTATAAAAAACAAGGAATAAATAAGACATATTTAGTAAAATCCAAACAGGTCCAGAGTAGGCTATAAATGGTGCTAAGCTAAATGTGTTTGGAGATATTTTTGTTATAAATAACCCAAGAACAATCATACTGCCAGAAAACCAATAAACAAATTTGAATATCTTTTTTATAATTTTTGTCACCTCCAATATTTCGATCGCAAAAATAACACTTAAGTATTTTTTGCACAATTAAAGCTGGACAATTTATATCGAACAATCAAAAAACAAACAAACATCAATCTACAATACTATTCCTAATATCAGTAGTTTTGGTTTGAATTTTTTTGAATAATTCTTCAGAAATATCAACTTTTAAGACTTCTACTAACTTAGTTTTCTCATTTGTTATAGTTTCTTCTTCATAATTTAATTGAACATAATCAAAAACGTCTACTAGCTTTTTTAGTTTAGAAATCAAAGCATCAAATTGAGTTTCATGACAATCTTCTAGCATTTTCACTAAATTTGATAATGCAGGTTTTTGTTCTCCAATTTTCTCCCATACTACCGAAGCTTGATTTGAATCCGTTTCTAAATTAACCGCTATATACAAGCCTTCTAACCACGCTCCTGTAAGAATTGCTTTTGCCATAATCGGTCTTTCATTATCTTGCAAATACAAATCAGTATCCACATATGTTGAAGAAACAATATCAATTAATGAATCTTTATTGCTCATATTTTCTTCCAAACGCATCATAACTTCTTCCGTAAAAACACCTTGTATATTTAACTCTTCAGAAACGGCCTGAGCTGACCCCATAAATTTCATAGCCTCTTGAGGGTAATCAAACATACTTGTAAAACTTAAATCGGCAAAATAAACTCCTAAATTTAAGGCTCTAGCATAATCCGTAACGTAATTTGAAACAGAATTCGGATTGTTTAATATTCCGACATCATAAACAGCTTTTGTCTGATGTAAAATGTCAGCCATTTCCAGAGGTGACGGAACTGCATAAACAACTTTTGAAGCAGTCTTCAACTCCTTTAAAATTCTATTGGAAACAGTTTTTTCCTCCTCGTCAATGGGAGTTCGTTCTTCGGTAAATATTTCTAACGAACGTTTATCTTGGTTTTCTCCCGAACAAGCTGAAAGTAGAATTACTACAATTGAATAAATTAGTTTTTTCATAAATATGTAAATACTAAAATCAATTTACTAAGTATCTATAATATAGTTTCAATAAATCAACTGTAAAACTATTATGGTTTGTTTGAGCTAAAATAGTACAAAACTATTTAATACACATCCAACAAACCCCATAACTCAATTGACATTTAAAGCGCGAACGAAAAATGAGCTAAATCATCAAAATACTTCTTTGAAAGTGCCACACAAAAAGTTTAGGATAATGCTTAATTTTACCCTTTAATGAATTTTGAACAATATGACTAGTTCTTATTTACAAAAAAAGTATGTCTAAAATTTCAGCAACAATAATAACATACAATGAAGAAAAAAATATAAGTAGGTGTATAAATTCTCTTCTTGGTATTGCTGACGAAATTATTGTAGTTGATTCCGGATCAGAGGATAAAACTCAAGATATTGCATTAAAACTTGGCGCTAAAGTTATCATCAATAAATTTAAAGGACATATTCAACAAAAAAATTTTGCAATAACTCAAACATCAAATGATTGGGTAATTTCCTTGGATGCAGACGAAGCTTTATCAAATGAACTAAAAAAATCATTGATTAAAATAAAAAAAAACCTAAAGGGACACGGATATAAATTCAATAGATTAACTAATTATTGCGGTAAATGGATAAAGCATTGCGGTTGGTATCCCGACACAAAACTTCGGCTATTCAAAAAAGGTAAAGGATGTTGGAGTGGAAAAAATCCACACGACGTATATATTTTGAATAGCGGAAAAGAAACATATTTAAAAGGAGATATACTTCACTATACTTTTTATGAAGTAAGTGAGCACAAAGCCCAAATTAAAAAATTCTCAGATATTGCTGCGCAATCTCTTTTTGAATCAAATAAAAAATCGAATTGGGCTATAATTATCGGGAAAACTATTTTTAAGTTTATTCGAAATTATTTTTTAAAATTTGGTTTCTTGGATGGAATTACAGGATTTCAAATATGTAAACTGTCTGCACACGCAACTTTTTTGAGATATCACAAACTGCTAAAGCTACAAAAAGATAATGTCTAAACACCCTATTATTCTACACATATCAACACCAAAAAGTTGGCGGGGCGGTGAACAGCAATTGGCATACCTATATGAAGAACTGAAGCAAAAAGGACTTACTCAATATATTCTTTGTAGAAAAAATAGTGCTTTGGCCCAAAATGGAAAATCCAAAGGATGGAACATTATAGAGTGTCGCAAAACAATTGCAGTAGATCCATTTTTTGCACGAAAAATAAAATTAGTTTGTAATCAAAAAAAAATTAATATTATTCATGCTCACGATTCTCATGCACACACATTTGCCGTTATTTCTGCTTCTTTATTCAGTAATAAAACTCCTATAGTTGTAAGTAGAAGAGTAGATTTTCCAATTAGCAAGACATCCATTAGAAAATACAATCACACAAATATTAAGCGTATTATTTGTGTTTCTGAAGCAATAAAAAACTTAATTGAACCTGATATTAAAAATAAATCTGTTTTAAAAACCATCCACTCAGGAATTGATTTAAGTAAGTTTTCATTAACCAAAAAAAGACCTGAAAAACTTCGAAATGAATTTAATATTCCTCATAATATTCCTTTAATTGGAAATGTAGCTGCAATTGCTCCTCACAAAGATTATTACACTTTCATAAACACTGCGGAAGAACTCTTAAAAAGAAATCTAAAATCTAAATTTTTTATCATTGGTACTGGTCCAATGGAAGAGGAAATTAAGCGATATTGTACTCAAAAAAACATTAATAAACATATTATTTTTACTGGGTTTAGGACGGATATTCATGAAATATTGCCTGAACTTGACATATTTTTAATTACAAGTGAAACAGAAGGTTTAGGTACTTCCATTATCGATGCTTTTGCCTGTAAAGTTCCTGTTATAGCTACCCGAGCTGGAGGAATTCCTGAAATTGTAGAACACGAAAAAAGCGGCTTACTTGCTGAAGTAAAAGATGCTAAAGAATTAGCTAACCATGTAGAAAGAATTTTAAATGGCAGTTCAGATAAATCCAAAATAATCAAAGAACAACAAAAAATATTAAAGAAATTTTCAAAATCTGTAACTGCTAAAGAAACTTTACAGGAATACCTTTCAATAATTTAAAATATAATTAGGAATCTTTTTGTTTTAGACGTTATAAAGCCATTGAAACTTAGGAATCTTTCCACAATCTATTCACAATGTTTTTTCGGGCTCCATGAGTTCTTATATTTGCTTAAAATCAATGTGATGACAGTAAATTTTAATATTCATGC
>MDTD01067679.1_pt1 | contig 12101 bp, 5 predicted proteins | sample 811221 | NCBI WGS metagenome assembly MDTD01 (sample SAMN05326646, study PRJNA326480) | marine metagenome | isolation source: seawater | place: Pacific Ocean: South West | collected 2011 | reverse complement strand
CCATGTGTTCAAAAAATTCATGGTATTGACACACATTTTATCCTTCACGATGCTAAACCTAATCGCGAAATAACGTCAAATTACAGATCCCTGATTATTGATAAAAAGTCAGGAATCCGGTTTATATGCAGTGAGGAAGCAGTTGAACTACAATTACCAGTTCATCATTTACGTCCAGATATAGACGAAATGACTTATTCAAGTGCACAAGATTGGTTGAGTACTGTTTGGAATGCAGGGCAACATACAGCAAAACCACTAGTAAAAACCGGAGATGATTGGTTCACTATTAGATGGAATGGTGATATGATTTTTTCTCGACCCACAGAGGTGATTAACAAAATAGCGCCTCACCAATGGCGAAAATGGTGGGACCATTCCTTATTGAACGAAAAGTGGCTACCAAACCATAAATTTGGTAACGCTCTATATTTCCAACAAAATAACAAACTTATGTTTCTACAACTTACCATAGATAAACAAAAACATGACGAAGATTACCCACATGAAGTAATCTTAGGAATGTTAGAATTTAGCGACCAAATTATACAAACTGGAATTACAATATCTACTCATTCTTCAGAGTTGGATAAACAACGCGTCACATGGCTTGACTCTGTTGGAATCAGTAATGGTCCTGACGAGAGCAAGATTTTCTTGCCGTGGACAAAGTATCCCCGAGACAACAAAGCAGGAGATAGTGCATATCTAGTTCGAGAAACATTCCGAGCTTTTTGTTCAATGAATAAAACATTGGATATTGATGATGATAAATTAGGCAATAAGGGATTACCCAGAACTCTGTTTAGAAAAAGATTTTTCAAAACCGCAAACCCTCTCGGGTTCTATAAGAATGGGCAACTAAGATTATATGATGTATGCAAAGAAATGGGTATAATTGATGCTGATACAGATGTAGAACAACTCTCTAGTTTGGCGCGAAGAGCATTACTGCGTAGGATGTGGTGGAAATATGAAGATTAATACGGTTAAATCAAACATTTTAGACAGTGTCACCGATGACATTGAAAGAAGATACCCTTTGCTAGACGGAACGCAAAATGGCTGGCCACAGAGCTTATTTGATTCCCGGAAAAACCTTCTTGAAAATGAATATACATTAATGCGTGAGCCAATTCTTGAATGCATTCCTAAATACCTACGTGATGGAACTGGTTGGGTAAAAAAACTCCATGAAGACCCAAATTTATCGAAGGAAGAGTCGGATGAAATGGGGCGTATAGTTGAGACATTAAAATCCGGAATTTTTGAAAATTGGGAGTTATATCCACACCAAAAAGAGTCACTTAAAGGCTACCTCAGAAATAAACATGTCATGGTTGCTACCGGAACAGGATCAGGTAAAACCGAGAGTTTCATGATTCCAATGGTGGCTCACATCCATCGCTGTGCTGAGCGAAATAAGGAGGAAAAACCTGTTAGAAGTGCTCTGAAATGTTTAGTATTATATCCAATGAACGCCCTAGTTGCCGACCAACTAGGTCGGTTAAGAGAAATTTTCGGTAATATACCAATGGCTGAAAAGCTAAAATCTACTGGGCTAAATCGTTATCCACGTTTTGGAATGTATACCAGTCGCGCTCCGTTTCATGGATGGTATGCAAAGGAAAAAGACGACACATGGAACAATAGTAGAAATAGAAATTCACTAAATGACATCGCAAAAACCTACAATGATCTTGAATTAAATCGCCCAAAAATATGGGCAAAAATGTTGGAAAAGGGCAAGATTCCGGCTAAAGGATTCAGAATGAGGCCATCTTTGCTACCTCATGGCGCTACTTCAGAATCAGACATTAATGACGATGAGACGAAAGTCCAAATCAAATGGACAAAGGAGAACTGGAATAAACTTTGCAAAGAGATTTATACAGATGGAATGAATCCAGAGAATTTGCCAAATACCTTATTCTTGGATAATAAAAACATATACTGGGTCAAACTAGAACACCGTTGGAATCTTACATGGTTCATGCGTCCTGGAGGCACTCATGTATCAATGGTATATCCGCCGCTGACCCCTACTGATAATGAAAGAGAATATGTTTTGCGAACAGAAATGCATCAGGGTGGACTACGCCAATTTGTCGATCACAAAATAAAGAGTGTGGCAAAACAAAATTGGCAACCATACAAAAATTGGATTGATTCTGAAAAAAATATCAAGGATGAATATAAGGAGACTTACGAAGAATTCTTGCAAGATATTCGCTCCAGAGGAGGACCTCCAGACATTATGGTAACTAATTACTCAATGCTTGAGTATATGATGTTAAGACCTCTGGAACATAGATTTTGGTATGAGACTAAAGAATGGCTTGAGGAACACGAGGATAACAAGTTATTGTTTGTAATTGATGAGGCTCACTTGTATCAAGGCTCTTCCGGAACTGAGGTAAGTATGCTAATTCAACGATTGAGAAATGTAATAGGTGTTGAAAATGATAAATTTCAGTTTATTCTTACTAGTGCAAGCCTGGGTGGTGATAGCCCTGAAATCACTAAAGAAAAACACAGTTTCATCGAGATGCTAACCGGAACAACAATCGACAATTCAACTCTAGATATGCCTAAAGGTATTCAAGTAGAAATGCATGACTCAATTGAAAATTGGCAGTACGAATCAGCAGGTCTGTTGGAAAAGCTTGCCAACTTATCAAGATCGATAGACGGAGAGTGGACTGAGACAGAAAAAATATTGATTCAGTTTATGGATAGTGAATGTAACTTGGAAGAGCCCGAAGCAAACTGGCCTCAAGATTCTACAGCCACTTGGCGCCAGCAGTGTATTTTCGATGTGGTAGAAAAGTCTGACATATTTCAAAAATTGTATACTTTGCTAAATGATCCAGAAAATTATCAAACTGATTTACCTGATGATAAACCTGGACCAAGATTTATTTCCGAGTGTTGTAACATATTGTGGGGGCGTGATGATAAGGTAGCACTGAGTGCAACTGACTCATTAATCGAGATGATTGGTGAAGCACGTAATCACCGAACACGCGATATTGATGGTAACATCTCAGTAAAGCAGGACATAACACCAGAAGGAGGTCAGCCTCTTCTTCCTTTAAGATGTCATTTATTCCTACGTGGATTACCCCGTTTGAGTTGCTGTGTTCGTTGTGGCTCAGTTCAGCAATATGGTGGCGTACGATGTAAAGATACCGGCTGTAACGGGCGAGTTTACGAACTACTTTCCGATCGTGGTTCCGGTGAACCATATATCCGAATATGGTTGCCATTGGATTCGGGGAAATCTACCAAAACAAGCTACGAAAGGTGTGTTATCAATAATAACCATCTAGCGACCTTCATTCAACCAGATGGTTCGCTAAAGGGCATGGGTAAGGGTCTACAGGATCCTGAACGAATGGTTGGGTTTGCAGCATATAGAGTAACGCAAGAAGATGATAGAGCCACACACAGATTACATACAGTATCTGGTGAGCTCAAGTCTATTGATATTGATGACAAGCCACATGATAAACACAATTGGGCATGGTTAATATTACCAGATTTCATAAGAGATAATGGAAATATCAGGTTTTCGCCTAACTCAACAGGTAAACAATTTCATGATGAAGATCCTAGAATAATTGATTTCAGATTGGATCAAGGTACTCAAGCGAATCATAGCAATGCACTATTCCCTCAAACCACCGATATGGAAACTCGTGGTGATGATGCATTCTCTGTTGCAATTAATGTTCTAACCAATGCACAAGATGCCGACCCTAATTCAAACACCTCTAATCAAGGTCGAAAAACATTGATTTTCAGTGATGGTAGGCAAAGAGCCGCAAAGATTGCTAGAACTCTTTCCTCAATGGCTACACTCGATGAAACAAGAAAATTAATCTTCGCCATGCTAAAACTTCCTTGGTTTATCAACCTTAATTCGCGATACCGAAGGATGACTATGCTATATCCGTGGTTTACCTTACTCTCTGCCTCATTAAGAGCAAACCCATTTGAAAATAAAGAAGGCCGGGAAGATCAGGCCAAATTTTCCTACGACCAAGTCAAATTAACTTCGACGATGATAATGCAGCTTATTGAAGATGAACTCTATCAACCATCCGCAAAAGTAAAACAATTTACTGCGGTAACTGACGAAGAAATCGAAAAGTACGGCCGTATCTCCAAGATGAACTCTGAGCTTAGTGGAGAAATCACCACTTACCAACATAATTTGGAGAACGGTGACGGTTCAGAGGTTCATAATAAAGCGATACTCTGGTGCCTGAGATCTACCCGTAAATATCTAAAAAATCACGACACTATACCCGATACTACAGAGGCACTCAAAGGTTGGCTGCTTGAAAATGATGAAGCATCATTTTTTGACCGTGCCGAAAACAAATTAAATGAAAGAATTGAAGAAATATTGCAGAGATGGAAAACTTTGGCTGGAGATGATTATGGCAGTGAAGGGAAGCAGGAAGCAATATTCCGTAGAGTAATGAACCATCATGAAGGGTCCATTGAATCGACATTGATTATAGCAAAAGCCGTTATTTCAGCATTATCTGCATGTGATCAGGAGGAACTAAACGATTTTGTCGAAGAAAATAGTCTTGATTGGAGTTTGGGTGAAAATCAATCTTGGAGTGGCATACTTCTATACCACATTTGTGAGAAATATTTCGCTTGTGAGTCATTAGGAATTGGTTACCTGCGATGTGAAAACGAACCTAATTCGTCTATTTCAGATGCCGAAAAGTCCGTGCAATATGCTCTTCCAAGGTTGTTTTATGATCAAATATGGAATAAGCACTCGATCACGGGTATCACTTCACAAAAACGACCATTACGATCAATAATGTCATACGATAGTGAAATTGGCGGTTCTAAAATTAGGTTTGGAGGCGTTAGTAGTCAATTTAAAAAATACCATTTCGGTGTTGGTTTAGCAGGTAGTGTTAACGATAATATCGACTCAATTATTGAATGGTTAAAATTTGTCTTACCTGATGATGATCCTTTCAGAAATTTAGCTTCCGCAAAGAAGCGTAAGAAAATAGTGAACAAATATATCAAAGATACTCAGAACTATGTGTTCCTAGACGCAGAAAAAGTTGTGATTGAGCCAAGAAAGGATGAACATTTCAGGATTTGTGCTACTTGCCGGCAAGTCAGATTAACACCGCTCGAAGATTTATCACATTGTCAGCGTTGTGAGTCTAAGAATGGCTTTAAGACAAGAGCAGAATGTAGCCCAGACGAAGAAGCATATCTCACACAAAGAATAGATGTCTGGTGGGATCGAGTTGAAAAGCTCGTTAAAGATATACAGGGCAATAACGAGCGCCCATCGATTAATATATTTAGAACTGAAGAGCATACTGCACAAATCTCAGAAAAACACAATAAAAGCGATGTTTTTACCACAACTGAATTACACGAATTACAATTTCAAGATATTCCAGTATCGAGCGGTTCATCACTCTACAACTTTGACTCACCGCCGATAGACATCCTTTCATGTACGACAACTATGGAGGTAGGTATTGATATTGGAAGCCTAACGGCGGTCGCCTTACGAACAGTTCCACCACATTCTTCAAATTACCAACAACGTGTTGGAAGAGCCGGACGAGGTTCCGCCTCTCTATCAGTAGCAATGACTTACATCGACAATTCAGCCTTTGCAATATCCAAGTTTAACAATCCGTTAGAAATAGTTCGTAATCCTTCAGTACCGCCCAAATTATATAACAATAACAAAAGTATAATTCGGCGGCATCTTAACGCGTCAATTTTCCAATTATTCACCAAACCAGACGGTGGTTATGACCCAGTTAACCTCATATTTGGAGAACAGAGTAATTTCGATGGTAATATTGCCCAACTGATGGAGAGTTTGAGCACTGTTGCTGATTTTGTCGAAGAAGATTCATCCTCGCCTTACACTCGTAATGAGTTGCGGAAATGGCTTCAGGAGGTCTTGGAATGAACAAAAATGCGTTGGAAAAATTACTAAGTTCTGTTGAATTCCAAATTAATGATTCTAGTGAGCGTAAGGAGTTTATTGACAGAGTTGCAGATGCTCTTATGGTTCAGTTGGATAACATCGACACTGACTCAAAGGAAGAAACCCTAATTGAATATTTGATGGCAAAGGGATTATTTCCAACTTTTGCCTTCCCTCTTGATGTTGCGGTATTCGAAGCAAAGGGGACGAAAAAGAAAAAAAATAACTCTAAATTTTCCGAACCGCACATATATGCAAGGACATCACAAGATCTTAAAGTCGCACTATCCGAATATGCTCCTGGTAGGAAAATCGTGATAAATAAACAAAGTTTCCTGGTAAAAGGTATCGGAAAGCGATTTCCAGACCATCCAATTAATCACATGAAATCCGAGCACTTAATTCGCAAACACTACGACAACACCGGCGAAATTATTGAAGATGCAAAAAATTGGAAATTCTACAATCGCTGCATGTCAGAAAATTGTGGAGTAGTTTTTCAAAATACAGAGCCTGGTTTTGCTCATGATGAATCTAACACCTGCCAGGCTTGCTTGGCGGCTGGTAGAGAGCCTGATATTCAAGGAACTAGAATTGTCAAGCCCGAGGTATTCAGGCCGGAGATGATTCCGTTTCGGGATGGACGCCCACAAGAAGGGAAGAAAGGACACAGTCAAGTAAACCAAAACGATATTGAGATGAAAGCTAAGGATGACGATGATGAGTCGGGAACTCGAACTAAGACGACTTCAGCAAAATTACCTACTCCATTGAACGAAACAGAGGCAGCAGAAGAAGAGAAAACTACGATTAGAGATAAAACAGGACAAGACTGTAATTTTGCATCGATTGAGACCTTTTTATTAGGGCCAGATAATGACTTGTATGAGGGTACTAGGCTACTAATCACCAATAATGGACCTCATGAAGATGGTTTTGAAGTTTGCAATAATTGTGGTTATGTATTTTCCGACGATAAAGAAGGAGCGCACCAGAGACCGTATGCCATAACAAGAGAAGACATCAGAACTCATGTAAAGTATAACGAGGATGTTTCAGAGGATGAATATGAAAATCGGGTAAAAGAACTGGTTGAAGAATCACAGACGATATGCAACGGAAGTCGATCACAGCACATTGTTCTGGGACATGAATTTAGGACAGATGTTGTTGTTTTTAGGGTCCAAATTCGCGAACCATTATCGACAAATTGGAACACGAACGCTTTCCATTCAGCACTGAAGGCAATCCGAGAAGCGTTGATTACTGAGACAACAAAGCAACTTAAATTGGTGGAAAGAGAAATATCTGGTAACTACAGGAAAGTAACCTTACCTGATTCAGGTGGAAGATTACAGATGTTCATTGACTTTTTCTTATACGATGCAGCATCCGGTGGGGCAGGATTAGTTAGACAGATAACAGAAGAAAAGGCTGAGAGTATATTTTATGCGGTAGAAAAGCGTCTTGACGGTCACGAATGTATCAATCAGATTCCGTGTCAACGAGTTTGCACGGGATGCCTGTTAGATTTCAGAAATCAAGTAGATCAAGAATCAATGAACCGTATACTTGGACATCAAATGTTTCAGTATTTCAAATCTGAATCAAAACCAGATTATCGGAATATAGGATTCAAATCTGAATCAGATCCTGTCGATTCACTAATCGAGTCGATGAAAACCATCTACTCATACCTTGAGTTCACTAACTTGGATGAAAATGTAATTTCAGTGACTAACACCAACAACAGCACTACGAGAAAATTCATCATGCAGTCAATTATCTGTGGAACTTCTGATATTTTGGGCGATCGAATTCTTTGGCATGATACAGCTTCAAGAGTTAACAATTTAGATGATTGCATAATTGTTATACCATACGAATTAATTCGTGACGCACCACATATGCTCGCAGAAATCTTGTACCCAACTCCAACAAATCCTCAACCATCAGATGAATTCGGTGGGGGATGGATTTGAATGCGAATTTCTGTCTCAAACCTATCAAAATACGGCCCGTGTTCTAAGGCCATCGATGAGTCACTGTATAATCAGAATGGTACAAAAAAAGTAGGCTATCCAAAGCAAATGGAAACAACTGAACCGAGTAAACTCGGAACCGCATTACATAAAATTGTTCAATCTGTTCTTTCAACTAAAGCAGAACATAGAATTGCAAAAAAGCATGAAATGTTAAAGATATTATCTGAAATGAGAAATAATTGTGTAATTCCAAACGAATTGGAAGATTTGCTTGGTAGCGAATTTCTGCGAGGTAGTTACGAGAGTAAGATGGTACAGGATCTAGCCAACAATGGCATAACATTGCTGCATAACTCATTTGACTTACTCGCTCATCTTGAAACTAGCTACCCTGGCTCAAAATCAAAATGGGTTATTGAGATAGAACACTGTCTACATGATAAAGAAAACAACGGTCCATACTTACATACAATTTTCACAACAGATACCGAACTAAGAGCATATGTTGACTTGAAATTAACGTGGGATAATTTGGTTGTACTAGGAGAGCTAAAATCCGGAAATATAACTCAAGAGAAGCAGGTTATCTGGAGCAGACAAATTTCAGCATATACAGATATCTGGAATAGGCTAAATCCTAACATTAAATCAAGAGGATTCATTATTAATGGCAGCATATATCTAGGATTTTGCGAAGTAGACATTAAATTATCACCTCTTGGATTCAATCATAACAATCCAGAACTCAGGGTCTTCAATGAAGGATGTTCGCAGTGTGACTTGAGAAGAAGGTGTCCTGAATACAACGATTAAATTAACTAATGTGCTCAGTATTGTTGAAATAATTTGTAAAGCAAGAAAGCTATTTTGTCCGTAATTGTTTCTTCAGTTGTTTGATTATTACCCGACTCACCTTTCTGTATAACTTTTTAAAAATTGGTTTCTTCTTCTTAGTTTTAAACTCATAATCATATATAGTTGATTGGGGTTTACCGAGATTGAGTGTGTGGTCCATCCCAGTTTGATGGCCTCCAGCGTCAATAAAATGTGGAATTTCATGAGACATCAGATAGTCAATAGCAAAACCTGTCCAAAAATCTTGGCGGCCCTCTTTGAAGAATGGATGTGGGATCCAGTTTCCGTCACCATAGTCAACATGAAGAATGCCTGATTCTTTCCCGTGCTTATTCTCCCACTTACCCATTTCATTATCGTACCATCCCACCGGGCCATTATTTTTCGAATGGTCTTTTTTTAAACGAAATTTAATCCCTTTCAAATTGTCAAGGTGAGGAGATAATAATCTCATGACATCCTTAGGTGCTGAGGGTAATTTGGCATAATTATTAATCTTGTATTGTAGACGTAGATAAACACCATTTTTGAAGCTTGATTGGAATTTTATCGGTCGTTCAATATATTTATCATTAAGTGTTCTTACTTCTTTGTCTAAGATATTTATCCACTCTTCAGTCCAACGTTTTTTGACAAGTTCCTTGTGAGAAATAGTTGATTCCCAAGGTACAACGGATTTGCTTTCCTTAGTTATAAGGAATGCTTCGTATCCTACAACTGTTGCCGAGATGTCTCTGGCCTTAGTCAGTTTACCTATTTTAGTTCTCGATGGAAACTGTTCAGTGGATTCTTTTTCAAAGTTCCAGACTATCAGAAGTTTTGGTAATTTGTCATCGGTCCATCCGTCTATGGATGAGAACTGTAGAGCCTTTCCACGCTTAATATTCCTAGACTTATTTTCAGACTTGCTAAGTCTTTCTAGCCAATTTACTGACCCTGTCACGCTATCAGCTAAGGCTTATCACTCTACTTTATAGCCTCTTAGGGCGTCCATGTTTCCAAATAATGAATTGGTTTTACACAAAAAAATTCTCTCATGTGGCACCAAATCTAGAGTATTCAAAAGTTCAATATCTATTTGTTGTAATAATTCTTGTTTGTAATTGTAGTTAATATTAGGTATTTGTTTACCAGCATTGTGTTTGAAGACTCGACATTCATCAACAGATTCATCTAATTTTTTGCTAAATTCTCGAGCTTTATCTTTGGTTAGAGGTAGTAGAGGAAATGATAGTATGTCCTTCATTTCAACTTGGAAACCATTTCCGTTAACCCTCCACCACCAATAAAACAGATTACTATTTACAATACAATGAACCAAATGATAATTTTCCTCAGAGACATGTAACTGGATTGTGTTAGGCCTTTCTAGATCAAATGGCACTGCGGTGATGAAGTAGCGAATCGCTTTAGGAATAAATAAGACTCGACCATTCTCTTTTACAACTGAATCAGAAATCTTCAAACTTACCTGATTTAGTTTTCTAAACAATACAAGATCATCTCTATTTTCTAGCATTGGGATTGCACCATTATGGATATCTTTCTTACTGATTCTAATTTGTTTGAGATTAGTGAATAAGTAGTCTCTTTCTTCTCTTCTTCTCCACCTCAACAATGGCGAAGTAAATACTGAGTTTTTCTCAGTTCGATCTATTGTTACTATAGTTGTTCTTTGATTGATATTTGTATTAGTATTTGATTCTATTTTTCCTTGGTCGAATAAAAAATCTGGAACGCTATCAAAAGTTTGCATTCTCAAGGAGGACGAATCTTCGATTAAACATTTCCGCAGTGGCAACGTTTCTTTTGATATGACAATACTTTGAGGGACAATAAAACAGAGTAAACCTTGGTCATTAAGCAGGTTCAAACCGAGTTCAGTAAATGCGCAATATAGATTCCTAGTTTTAGCCATCGCAAACCCAGCCAACTCCTCAGGTTTTACTCTAACATATGGCGGGTTACCAAAAACAACATCAAATCCATCTTTAAGTTCAAAGCCAGTATGGGATTTCCAAACCTCTTTTTCTTCGCATGAGCCAACACCTAAACTGTCACAATTAGACATGTTTAGTTTTAATCCATCATCCGGACATCCTGCAGAGATCCACAAGACAACTTTTGCTAACTTTAGAGCGTTTGAGTCAATATCAGCACAATAAATTACATTTTTGCATACATCGTACCTAAATTTATTCGTATTAGGTATCCTCCATTTTCTTGAAGATTTTTTACTTAGAATTCTAACCAACTGAGCACAGAATGCTCCTGACCCCACCGCCGGGTCAAGGACTTTTAATCTCATTAAGTCTTCAATAGTATCACAACGTCGTAACATCTTCGTTGCTATTATGTTACACATATAGTTAGTTACATCATATGGAGTATAAATTTTCCCAGAGTCTCTTCTTGCTGAGTCATGTACTAACTTTACATCGTCGTTTATCCAAATTGCTTTGTGTCCTGAAAAAAGCTCAGATATCCCCCCAAGATCTTCCTCAGCAAGGTATGAATAATTGTCAGAAATAAACTTCCTAACTTCTATTATCGAAGACTCTTTTCTCGAATTTTGTATATCATCGATATCCTGTTCAAATAAAGATAAAACACGACCTTTTTTCACTAATTCCTGTGGTATATTTTTTTTAGTTATTTCCTCTACGGCATTGCCTAGTGTAATGTTCAAAGATGACAAATATATTGCTTGCATATCACGTTCTGAGGATTCTGGATTTGTTCTTTGCCTAATTAGTTGGATAATGGCCACAGAACAGAGGGCGGTCAGCTGCTTACGAGCCTTGCTTCGTGACAATTGGCCTACCATAGTACAATCATGACGTCGAAGGTATTTAAGCTAATGGAAGCAAATCTCTGTTGTAAATATATTGTACAATATAATGATGTTAAACAACTAATATATCGATCTTTTGAAAATGTTGGGAAAGGGAAACCTGTCCATCAGAATTTGAAATTCTGCAAAAGGTCTTCAAAACAGCCTTTTTCATTTCATAATATGGCGAAGATTACTTAATGCCGTAAGTGTGGATGCACTGAGGAGAATACATCTCAGGTGGGAAATCTGTCCTGCAAGTTAAACATCCCATTGGGACCGGGAATCTGGGACCTCTCGCTCGAGGCTGACTTACAGTCGCATATTGATGATGGACACCGTGTCTACGTTATCGGGGATGTTTATGGCCATCTAGACAACTTTCGAACATTTAAACAGCGAATCATATAAACGATTTAACGACTGT
>MDTD01159531.1_pt1 | contig 12102 bp, 8 predicted proteins | sample 811221 | NCBI WGS metagenome assembly MDTD01 (sample SAMN05326646, study PRJNA326480) | marine metagenome | isolation source: seawater | place: Pacific Ocean: South West | collected 2011 | reverse complement strand
CCTAAGTTTGTATTCCATACAGTTGTGTCCCCAGCGCAAAATAAAAGTTGATTTGGATAGTCTGGTTCTTGATAGTCAATAAATATACTATCATAAGAAACATTGTTGAAAATATCAGTAGCTTGAACCCAATACAAGCCGGGTGAAGAAACAACTAAACTATTTCCTGTTGACCCATCAGACCAAAGATGAGAAACAATATGATTACCTGTTGATAGAGTTGTATCACAAAAACCGTAAGATACAGTGGCATCTTTTCCTAAATTCACATCAGGTGAATATTTTTGACGTAAATAATCTCTTATTTTTTGCCCGTTGGCATTAGTACCCAAATGTTCTTCAAAAGCAATAATTTCTAGAATTTTACCCTTAAAAGGTTCTGAGCCACCTCCTATATTTTTAGCGATTGCAAAATCAGGGTAAGGCTGTGAATTAGCAGTACCTCTAAATTGTGTAGTGATGGCCCAAGGTATAGTATCTAAAGTTGCTCCTATATTACTATTAATAGCCTTTACTCCATTACAAAAATGATTATTAAAAGCAGTTTGTGAAGGGTGAATTCTGAAACTTGAATATAGCCTCAAGCAATGAATAGGTACACCACCTCCCGAACCATCTCGACCCAAAATATGGGTCATATTTGATGTAGGTGCATTTTCTAAACTAAAAAAAGAAAAAAGCGTTTGTATTGGTAGATTGTTTCCCTGTAAATCGCCAATTAAATTGTCTGAACCGTCAAAATAAAGTGCCGGATTATTATTCAAAACATTTTGAAACAACTCGGGTTTATTTGAATTTGATTCTGGACTAAAAACATATCCATTAGCTGAAGAAGATTGCCATGAGTCAACCTCTAATCCATTGAGCTGAACGTTACTCCCTGCATCTAACCACAATTTAAGTGTTCCAAAACTATTTAAATCATAAACCTCAAAAGATCTGATTTGGGAAGTATGTATAGTTGTACCCTGAAACAAATAATTTATTCTCCAGAAATAGTTGCCATATCCTCGGTAAATAGATGTATCATTTGAAAAAACAGGAATTAGCAATGGAGTTGCAAAAGAAATATTTGTATCAATTTCAATTTCATATTCATCAGCATTTAAATATTGATTCCATGAAAAATACACCAAACTATCTGTTTGAATATAATCTTTTGTAGGTAAAACAAGTGTTCCCTGTTGAGCAAGAATGTTGCAATTGTTAAACAGAATTAGAAAAAAACAAAAAATATAAATCTTTTTCATGATAAATAAATATAAAACAAAACCAAATAAATTACAATGAATCAAATGACTTTGTACATAATATGACGTATCAATTCACAATTGGTTTATCAGTGTTAAGAATTATTTTTTCTTAAATAAACAGTTAACTGCATCCCTTTATTTGTCCACTTCATGTATAAACGAAGTAATGGGTGAAGCAATTTTGGAATAAAATATATCTCACAAACATCAATATAATGATGCTCAATCGTGAAATTTAACTTTTTTCCAAGCTCCTTAAAAGACTCCAAACTATATTCATACAAATGAAAAGGCGTGTGCATAGGACTAATGTTTGTGACGTAGTTTGTACCTCTTAAACGATAATAAAAGTTAATTATTTTAGCTATAAAATGTTTTGATGATGGAACTTCAATATGAACAATACCTCCAGGTTTTAACCATCCCATTGCTCTTTCAAGAGTTTGAGCAGGATGATACAAATGCTCAAATACAGCACCATAAGTAATAAAATCAAATTCCTTTTTGGGATATTCAATGTTTTCAACCATTCCTTTTTTGATTTTATCTGGAGAGATTTTCATTTTATTGACAGCTCTCTCATAAAATGGATCAGAGGGTTCAAAACCATATGAGTCAAAACCAGCTTTGTCCATTGAAATCATAGCTTTTCCAAGCCCAGCGCCAATATCAAGGGCTTTCATGCCCTTTTTAAAAGGCAGGAGCTCTTTTGCAAATTTAATTTGCCTTGAAAAATATGTTTCCTTCCATTCAAAATAAGATGCTCTCCAATAGTCCTCTGGTGGTGTACCATAATGATCTTGAATATCAAATGGGATGGGCATAGGATTAGAATAAATCAAACCACACTTACAGCATTTTCTGACAGAAACAGAAATTCCATGTTTTTTCTTGGGAGACATCCCTTGTGACTTATTCAACCGCTGTCCCATAACTTTATGAGAATCGGTAGATTCACCACACATTTCACAATTTTTTATTTCCTCAAAATAATATTTCTTCATTTTTTTGTATTTAAAATCTAAAAATCATGAATGATTTTAGATAATTCAATAGCCTGAGATTTTCTTGTGAAAAAATTCAAACCCTCGAGATTCGATATTTTATTTTTTTGGAGTTTGTCATTCAAAATTTCACATATCAAGTCCTTCAAATCATTCTTGGATTTTACAACATAGCCCAAATTATGTTTTAGTACCAATTCACTTAGTATTCCATTGTCACAAGGAACAACTATAATTGGTTTTTTACATGCAATATAATCATAGGTTTTAGCATATATTGCAGAAATATCTGAATCAGTAAAATTCAACATATAATCTGCATTTAAATTCATTTCAATCGCCTCATTTTTAGGTACTCTCGGAGTAGTGCTCACTACATCTTTTAACAATGGATGATAATTCAAAACTCTATTGGCCTGCGCAGGAAAAAAATCAAGTCCTATAAAATTAATCTTTATTTTTTTAGAATCTATTTTTTCACTTTTAATCAGTTCTACAATGCTTTGAAGCAATACCTCTACCCTTTGCCCAATAGTTAGTGTTCCAGTATGATTAAAAACCAAACATTCTGATTTTGAATCAACTTTATTTGATTCATAAAACTTCCAAAAACCATTATATACTACCGCAGATTTTTTATTAAATAAACTATTTAATCTAGATGACAATTGAGGATCCACAGTTAAAATTAAATCAACTGCCTTCATATATTTTTTTTCAAATTTAAACTCGTACCATCTCATAAATCTGGTGATGAAATTATTTGATATTGAAAATACATGGTTTAAATACCAGCCATCTCTATAATCTGCAATCCAATGAATGTTATGAGTCCTTTTTAAAAGTCTACCGTATTTAAATAAAATAAATGGTTCTCCTGAAGTAATAACAAGGTCCACATCATTATTTTGAATATAAGAATTTGCCTGTTTATATATATTTCTATGCTGATCAAAAGGGAAAAATGGAAAGGATAATATCTTGCTTATGAATGTAAGAGCTTTTCTAATAATTGATAATTTATTTCCAAAAATATTTCTGAATAAAATACTTGGAGTAGATGCATCTGATACTCTAATCAAAAATCCTTTATCTGTATTTTCTTGAGTCATATTAGAATCAACAAAAGGGAATTTAGAATTTGGGGCACTTATCCAATTTTTGGTAATAACAACAGGGGTTATTCCTAATTCTTTTAAATAAAAATACCAACTATAAGGTCTTTCAGCCCCTATGGAGTTAATTGGTGGAAAGTCGTTACATAAAATGACAACTTTCAATACCTAAAATTTATTAATTAGTGAAACAATAGTTTCTATTTCAGTATCCAATAATTCGGGAAACATAGGAATGGATAAAATTTCATTTTGAAGCTGAGAAGCAACAGGAAAATCAGACTCAATAAAGTTTCTATTGTTATAACACTCTAAAAAAGGAAGTGCTTTTGGATAATGAATTGCAGTACTAACACCTGCATCAAACAAGTATGATTTTAATTTGTCTCTTCTTGGATGTCTGATCACAAATAAATGATATGCATGTCCCCCATTAGCTATTGTGTTTGGTAGAATTACATCAGAATTATCAATTCCACTTGTATATTGACTCGCTACTTTATTCCTTCCTTTAATCCAATTAGATAAATGAGGCAATTTTACATTTAATACAGAAGCTTGAAGACCATCTAATCGACTATTTCTTCCTTCTTCAATATGATTATGTTTACCCTCTTGACCATGATTTGCAATCCGTCTTGCTTTTACAGCAATATCGTTATTATTTGTACACATACATCCAGCATCTCCATAAGCACCAAGGTTTTTACCAGGATAGAAACTAAATGTAGACGCATCTCCAAAAGTTCCTACAAGTTGCCCATTGAATGTACTTCCATGAGCCTGAGCACAGTCTTCAAGTACTTTTAAATTATGTTGTTTTGCAATTTCCATAATTCTAACCATATTAACAGGTTGCCCATACAAATGAACCGGAATAATTGCTGTTGTTTTTGAAGAAATAACAGATTGTATTCTATCTACATCAATCGTATAATAAATAGGGTCAACATCAACAAATATGGGCGTAGCACCTACACTTGAAACTGCCTCTGAAGTTGAAATCCATGATATTGCAGGAACTATAACCTCATCACCAGATTGAACCCCCATTGCTTGAAGCAAAATTTCAATCGCATCTGTTCCATTTGCACAACCAATGGTATGATTAATACCTAAAAAATCAGAATATGATTTTTCAAATTCTTTAACAGAATTTCCACCTATATATGAAGAGTTAACAATGGTTTGCTCTATTGCATAATTTATTGAAACATCAATGGTTTTAAATTGACGGTATAAATCTAAAAATGGAATCATAATTTTCTAATTAATTTCGCGGGGTTACCAACATATACACCTTTAATTTTAATATCTTTTGTTACAACTGCTCCTGCGCCGATTACACATCCATCAATTATTTCTACTGGCAAGATTGTGGCATTAGATCCAATAGATACATTTTTCCCAATGTTTGTTTCTTGCCATTTGCTGGGATCACCTCCAGCAGGACCACCGCCAGAAAAAAGATCGTTAATAAACATTACGCCATGACCAATAAAACAGTCTGATCCAATACTAACTAATTCACAAATAAAAGAATGAGATTGAATTTTTGTTCTTTCACCAATTACTACATCTTTTTGAATCTCAACAAAAGGGCCAACAAAAACATCATCACATAATTGACAGCCATAAATATTGTTAGGTTGAACTAATCTAACATTTTTGCCAAATTGAACATTAACAGTTCCAGATTGATATGTTACTGGCTTGTTATTTTCGGATTTCATCATAAATACGTTCAATTATCTCAACTGTCTTTAAACCTTCAAACATATTAGTTGTTACAGGAGAACCATTTTTTAAAACTTCAACTATATTTTCATATACTTTACCATGATTAGACATACTGCCTTGATACTCACCGTAATTATTTGGTTTATTTCCCTTTTCTAACTTATCAATGGAAAAGTCTTCAAAAAGCTGATATTCAAGCTCATTTAGATATTGCCCTCCAATCTTAACTGTTCCTTTATCACCAAATAAAGTCAAAGATCCCTCCATATTTTTATTGTAACTATTAACTGTATAATTTATGGTTCCTATAGCATCGTTATAAAACTTTAATATCACTACTCCCGAATCTTCAAATTCAATAATATCTTGATGCTGAAAATTAGCACCATATGCTTTTACTTCTTTGACATCACCAACCAGGTAATACAATAAATCAACAAAATGACTGAATTGGGTATACAAGGTTCCTCCATCTAACTCCATAGTTCCTTTCCAACTATTGGCATAATAATTCTCATTTCGGTTCCAAAAACAGCTTAATTGAACACTTGTGATACGACCTAACTTACCTTCATCAATTGCAGACTTTATAGCAGCTACAGGAGGATTGTATCTGTTTTGTTTAATTACAAATAATCTTTTATTTGCTTTTTCCGCTTCCTTTATCATTTCTCCACAATCATATGTATTTATTGCCATTGGCTTTTCACATAGCACGTGCTTGCCAGACTTTAGAGACAGAATGCTATGGGAAGCATGAAGAGCGTTGGGAGAACAAATAGAAACAATATTTACATCCTTGTTTATCAAAAGGTCTTCAACATTTGAATATGCGATTGCACCATATTTATCTGCCAAAACTTCAGCCTTATCAGGAATAATATCACAGGTTGCAACTAAATTACAACCATTTGTGTTGTTGATGTGCTCTGCATGCCTATTTGCAATTCTACCACAACCAATAATTGCAAAATTCAAATCAGAATTGTTTATGTCTTTCATAACTTGACTTTATGTTATAAATACGTGCAAAAGTAGAAAATAAAATAATCCATATTTAAAAGAAAATAAATCTATTTAAAATAGATCAATTAAACTTGTTTTTTAATCGAAGAGAACTTACTTTTTAAAACCGCAAAAAAATCAAACTTTTTATTTAAATAAAATGAGAAAGAAAGCAATATAATCAGATATAAAATTGATTTTACAATTAGAAAATACATGCTGTTATTATCAAAAAGTGGGAATAAACAAAATCCAAAAATGCAGACAAGTGTTGTTAATAAAATTGGGAGGTGATAAATATTTCTCTTTTCAGTTTCAGAAAAACTTATGTAAACAATAACTGCTGTTAAAATTGCAGATCCAAAAATCCTTCCTGCTACTGCACCATATATTCCATAATCAGGAATAAAATAATGACAAACCAAAAGATTAATTAAGATACCTGTTAATGTTGCCATAAATAAAAAATGATTTTTTTTTGCAAAGTAAAAAGACTTGATATTAAAAAGTTGTCCTAAGAATATAAAATACAAAGACATCACTGCAAAAGGAATGTAAAATGAAGCTTGAATAAAATCAGGATTACTAGATAAAATAATTAAAACTTCTTTGGAGAACCAAGCAATACCAATAGCAATTATTCCCAATCCAACAAAAATGACATTAAAAACATTTCTGAGGTATAACTCATTTTTATTTTCAATATTTTCAAAAATCCATGGTGTTAAAGCATTAATCACAGACTCTTTTACTGCAGAAAAAATGGCAGCAAAAGTGAGTGCCAAATAGTAAATACCTGATTTTTCAGAACCTAAATTTGCATTTAGTGAAAACTTATCAATACTCTCAAATAAAATATTCAAAATAGCATAAGGAATAAGTGGCGTTGAATATTTTAAGAACTTTAAAGCAATAGAACGGTCAAATGAAAAAGAAAATTTTCTATAAAAAACAAAAATTAAAACAATCAAAAAAATTAAAATATTTAAAAAAGTACCAAAAATAAGACCCAATACATCCCACTTTAAAATGATAACAAAAAACAGATTTAATAAAATATTAAAGCTGTAAAAGGAGGTATCCAAAATAAACACCTGAACCCCCTTATGTCTTGCCTTTAAGTAAACCCTGCATGTGTCAACGACAGTATTTAACGGAATGCATAATGTATATACAAATACATATGGATAATAGGATATATCTTTAAGGATAGGACCCAAAAAATACTGTCCGATAAAAGTCATAAACAATACAATTAGGCAACCGAAAGAAAAAGAAATAGATAATGATGTATAAATTAGCTTGTTGTCTTGAGCTTGTTTGTGATTATTTTTATTAAAAATAAATCTTGTTAAAGCTTTATTTAATTCAAGACCTGCTAATAAAACTAAAATAATATATATACTCTGACTTATTGAAAGAATACCATAATCTGCCTTAGTTAGATATAATGAAAATAGAGGAAAGAAAATTATAGATGATGCCCTCAGAATTATACTTGAAAAAGAATATAAAAATGAATTTTGAACTACCTTGTTGAGAGACGTCACTTACGTATAATTAAAATTTAGGTTTTTCGACCTTAAGTTTATGCTTATAATTTTGACCTAAAAAGCTGAACATCAGACTTGACCATTTCTTGGATCAGACCTTTAAGATCATACTTTGGTTGCCAATTCAATTTTGTTTTTGATTTTGTTGGATCTCCAATAAGTAGCTCAACTTCTGTTGGCCTAAAATACCTCTCATCAATACTTAAAACTTGATCACCAGTTTTTAGCCTTCCATGCTCACCAAATTCGGATCCTATATATTCTCCATATTTTGACTCATCAATAGATTCTACAGTGGCAACCTCATCAGTTTCTGAACCATTAAATTTAATTGTAACACCAATTTCAAGAAATGCCATTGCAATAAAATCTCGAACGCTGGTTGTTTCACCTGTTGCTATAACATAGTCCTCCGCATTTTCTTGCTGAAGGATAAGCCACATAGCCTCAACATAATCCTTGGCATGCCCCCAATCTCTTTTGGCATCAATATTACCCATAATTAGCTGCTTGTCTATTCCTAATGCAACCTGAGCAATTCCTCTTGTGATTTTTCTAGTAACAAAAGTTTCTCCTCTTAGTGGTGATTCATGATTAAATAAAATTCCATTACATGCAAATAAGTTATAGGCTTCTCGATAATTTACTGTAATCCAATATGCATACAATTTCGCGACAGCATAAGGAGACCTCGGATAGAACGGTGTTTTTTCAGACTGAGGAACTTCTTGCACCAATCCATATAACTCAGAAGTCGATGCTTGATATATTTTGGTTTTTTCAGATAGACCCAAAAGACGAACAGCCTCCATAACTCTTAATGTTCCGATTCCATCGGCGTTTGCAGTATATTCGGGTTCTTCAAAACTAACCTTTACATGACTCATTGCAGCAAGGTTATATATCTCATCAGGTTGAACTTTTTGAATAATTGATGTAATGTTTAAAGAATCTGTCATATCACCATAATGCATAATAAATTTTCTATTTTCAATAGATACATCTTCATATAAATGGTCTACACGATCTGTATTTATTAAGGAACTACGGCGTTTTACACCATGTACTACATATCCTTTACTTAGTAAAAGTTCTGCAAGATATGAACCATCTTGACCTGTAATACCAGTAATCAATGCTACTTTCATCTTTTTTTGTCAAAAATAAGAATTCGTTTTGAATCTCAAGTTGTATTTTTGCAAACTAATTTAACTACTATATGTTTACTTTATGAACCGAATTGTTCATTATTTATTCTTAATAGAAATAAATTTGTTAATTCTATTTGTTTTATTAATTGTGTTATTTAAGAAAAAAAACAAAGCCAATAAAAAGATTTTAACACTTCCTTATTACTCTCAAAATTATGCTGGAGGTCAAAGCAGAATTGGAGAATGGAAAAGTCTTTTTGAAAAGAAAGGATGGGAATTTGATATACATTGGGCTAGTGAAGAAAAAGAATTTTTATCAGAATTTTATTCAAAAAATCCATTCGTAAGATATTATTTTTTTCACAAAGTTCTTTTGAGTAGAATTAACATTTTACTTAAGCTAAACAAATACGAAACTGTTTGGGTTCAAAGGTCTTTTGTCCCATTTTACCCATTTAAAAATGCTTATTTTGAGAGGATTGCAAGTAAAATAAATAAAAACATCTCATATGATTTTTATGATGCAGATTATGAATCAAATTATAATTTAACGATTCAAACAGCCCGAGTTGCAAAAAATGTAACTGTGGCAAGCTTATATCTTAAAGATTATTTCAAAAAACTTAACATTAAGAGCACACATATTCCATTTGCAATTAAATTTGATGATTATATCACTAAAAAAAATCAAAACGAAAAAGTAATTATTGGATGGCAGGGTTCTCCAGGAAATTTTGTTCATGTAAAATCAATTGAAAATGAATTACTCTCCATCGAAAATAAATATCCTCAAGTTGAATTTCATTTTATTTGCAGAGAAAATCCAAATATGAAACTAAACAGATGTTTCTTTTCAAAATGGGGAGATGAAGGTTTTGATTATTTTGAAAAAATATCAACTTTTGACATTGGCATAGCTCCTATGTTGGTGGCAGGTGAAAGAGAAAAAGCAAAGACAGCATTCAAAAGTTTAGAGTATATGGCTTCCTCAATATCTTTTGTCACATCTCCATGGGGCATTTCAGACAAATTAAGTCATGGAGAAAATTGTTTGTTTGCTCAAACAAAAGAAGACTGGTTTTTTCAACTTGAAAAGTTGATTTTAGACAGTAATTTAAGAGTTAACTTAGGATTAAATGCCAGAAAATGTATGGAAGAACACCATTCTTACGAAAAAGTTTTCCCACTACTGGTTGATACTATTTGTTCAAAAATGAATTCATAAAAAACAATCATTATGTTAAAAAATTCTGAATTGAATAATATTAAAATGTATGTTTGCGAATCAAAAACTAAATTGATTGATTAGGCGATGACAGAAAAACAGTTTAAAACATATACCAAAGTTGGAATTATTGTATTTGTTGTATGTTCCGTTCTTTTTGTCTTTCAAGTTAACAAAGTAGGATTTGATTATGATTTTGAAAAGTTTTTTCCTGATGATGATATTGAAACCGAATATTTTTTAAAACACCGAGAAAAATTTAAATCTGATAATGACTTTCTATTAATTGCAATTGAAAATGAGAAGGGAATTTTTGATTCTACATTTTTAAATAAAATCAATTTATTCACTAAAATACTTGATAGCGCTGTTCCTCATGTAAAGCAGGTTCAATCTATAACCAATTCTAAGGAAATTTTCATTCATCCAGGTAGCTCAAGACCTAAATCCGTACCTTACATAAATCTTAATAAATCTAGTTTCAAAAAGGATTCAATAAGAATATTTAAGTCTAAAGAACTGATCAATACTTTTGTAGCAGAAGATGCAAAATCCACATGTATTTTTTTAAAACATGATGATTTTCTTTCAAAGGAAAAAAGTGATGAGCTTGTTTCAAGTATAAAAGAATCTTACAAGCAATTTAAATTTGATAAAGTAAGAGTTGCCGGTAGAACAATAGGACAGCAATATTATCTTAATATGATGTACTATGAGCTTTTGTTTTCTATAGTTTTAAGTGCAGTTTTAGTGATTATTTTTCTTTTTATAGCGTTTAGATCTGGATGGGGAATAATTGTTCCTAAAATAATCATAGTTGCAACTCTATTATGGCTAATTGGTTCACTAGGACTTTTAGATATTCCAATAAATGTTTTATTGACAACTATTCCTTTAATAATGTTTATTGTTGCAATGTCAGATGTCATACACCTTGTCTCAAGATATTTAGATGCGATAAGAGTTGGAGCATCAAAATATACAGCCATTAAAATAACTGTTAAAGAAGTTGGTGTAGCGACTTTGTTAACTTCTGTAACAACCGCAATTGGTTTTTTCTCGTTGTACTTTGTTAAAGTACAACCAATTCAGATATTTGGACTTGTAATTGGATCCGGAGTTTTACTTGCTTTTGTTCTGTCAATATTAATATTACCCATTTTATTTTATTTCTTTCCAACTCCGAAATACGTGGAAAGAAAAAACACGGGTGAATTTTGGAAAAAGAAACTCGCCAAATGGTTTATTATTGTTTTAAGAGCTCCAAAAAAAACCACCACTATAACCCTGCTAATTATCAGTACATGTATTATTGGAATGAGCTTTATTGAGACTAATAACTACATGATGGATGACTTGGACGACAGTGTTTCTATCAAACAAGATTTCAACTATTTAGATGACCATTATGGAGGCATAAGACCACTAGAAATAGTAGTTGAATTAAAAGATTCTAACGATCAATGGTTTGATGTCAATGTATTAAATGACATTAATAAAATTGAAGATTATTTATCAAATGAATATGGTGCAACTATTAAACTTTCAATTTGCCAAATAACAAAAGTATTAAACAGGGCGTCTCACTCAGGGAATCCTGAATATTTTAAAATTCCTCAAAGCAAAAGAGAAATTAAAAAAATTAAAAGAGCTCTAAAAATGGCTGGTAGAGGCGATTTCATCTACAGCATTATGGATTCTTCTGAAAAAATATTACGTATAAACGGAAACATTCCTGACGCAGGAAACATGAATATTAGCAAACGAAACGCTGAGTTTAACAAATTTATAAATAAAGAAAACTTAAAGTCAAAGTACAATATAGTTGTAACTGGATCAGCTCACTTGTTAGATAAGAATATGAAATATTTATCAACCAGCTTAGTAATTGGACTGTGTATATCTATTGGAATTGTATCACTAATTATGGGTTTTATTTTTAAATCTCTTAAAATGGTTGTTATCAGCATCATTCCAAATTTAATCCCATTAATAATTATTGCCGGAATGATGGGATACATGGGTGTAGATTTAAAAATTAGCACTGCCATCATTT
>MDTD01095319.1_pt1 | contig 12102 bp, 16 predicted proteins | sample 811221 | NCBI WGS metagenome assembly MDTD01 (sample SAMN05326646, study PRJNA326480) | marine metagenome | isolation source: seawater | place: Pacific Ocean: South West | collected 2011 | reverse complement strand
CAATCTCAAAGTACATCGTGTGCAAGTTCTATTTCTCAAGCAGCTGCATGTGCTGCCTTGTCGAATGAATGCAAAGAGTTGCCTAATATGAGAGCTGAGTATAAAAAAAGACATGATTTTGTTGTTAGCCAACTGAATCAGATTAAAGGTGTTTTATGTAAAGAAACTGATGGTACTTTTTATGTTTTCCCTTCATTTAAAGAATATATTAATAATCATGACCTTACAGATGATAATGATCTAGCCATGAAATTACTCAACGAAGCAAAGGTTGCTGTAGTTCCTGGCAGTGCTTTTGGTATGACTGGTCATTTAAGATTATCTATTGCTATAGATATGAAATCACTGGAAGATGCAATGATGAGGATAAAATCACTATTATCATGAAATAATGAGGCAAGCTTTAGCGATAGTTCTTACAGCAGTGAGTAGTAATAAAGAGGCTGAGTTTTTGAGCGATATTATTGCCAAATCTAAATACGCTGCCTGTGTAAACATATTGCCTAATATCAGCAGCAAGTATATGTGGAAAGGTGAGCTACAGAATGTCAATGAAGTAATGTTAATGATTAAAACTAGAAAAGATTATTTTAAATATTTAGAAAGTCTTATTAAAAAAAATCATTCTTATCAAGTGCCTGAGATAGTATGCATCGATATACCTTGTGTTTCAGATGACTATAGCAATTGGGTTATTGATGACTTGAATGTGAAGAGAAGTGAATAAATATTTATCTAAAAAAACGGGTTATATGCCCATTGAAGAAGAGCTTGTCTCTGTTTTGCCCTACATATTAAATCGTTTTTTTTACAGTTTTTTTTAATAGCTCCAATGTGTCTTGGACCAAAATTATACCATCTCATAATCTGTATTTGATCCATATCTTCTATTCTTCTTCCGAGAAAAAACCTACAATACCACTGGAACCAGCCTAAGGGATCCTCCTTAAAAATCCAACCTTTTGACATCCAATATGACATAGGCAGACCCGCTCTTACCTTAAAATAATTAAGACTCACATCAAACTTATCATTGTTGGTTTTCGCTTTCTTAAACCAAGTTCTAGGATATTCCTCTGTATCACCTTTAAAATAATAGCCTCCAAATACTCCTGCTTCTAGCATCTCTTTTGGTGTTAGAGCTGGTTTAAATAATTTGTATGCATCTATTTTTACAGATGTTGTACTAACGCTATTTTTTAGATTTTGCATAGTAATTAATATTCGATGTTCTTATACTCCCCGGGACGGACTCGAACCGCCGACCTGGTGATTAACAGTCACTCGCTCTACCAACTGAGCTACCGGGGAATAAAATGCATCATAAACGAATATAGTTCGACCATCAATAGGGTATTAGAAATCATTTTTTGCTAATATTTTCTTGAAATCTTTTTTTACATCTGGGTGATCTTTTGCATATCCCATAGTCGCTTTAAGAAAGCCAAGTTTGCTCCCACAGTCATATCTGGTGCCGTCAAACTGATAAGCAAACACTTTGATATTTTTTGCTAGTGTATTTATAGCATCCGTTAATTGTATTTCATTGCCATGACCAGGTTTTGTTTTTTTCAATATTTTGAAAATACTTGGATCAAGTATAAAACGACCGACAACGCCAAGGTTGCTTTTTGCCTTTTCTGGCTCTGGTTTTTCTTCTATTGAAGAGATTTCCGAAACTCTAGCCTGTTTCGTTTTACAAGTGACTATCCCATATTTATTAACATCTTTTTTCAAGACTTTTTCAACTGCGACGATCGAAGAGCTTGTCTCGTTGAAAACCTGAATCATCGATGACAAACATCCTGTTTCTGATTTTATTAAATCATCAGGAAACATGATCGCAAATGGCTCATTATTTATCAATTTCTCAGTGCATAGAATTGCATCTCCAACGCCCGAGAGCTTTTTTTGTCGAACAAAGAAAAAGTTTGTCTTCTCCTTAAGAATAGCATTTAATGGATTTAGCAGATTCTTTTTGTCTTTTTTTTCTAGCTCCGATTCTAGTTCTGGAGCACTATCAAAATAGTCTACGACACTATTCTTACTTCTACTAATTACAAAGATTACATCCTCTATACCTGCCTGTATGGCCTCCTCCACTGCAAAATGTATAAGAGGTTTATCAATTATTGGAAACATCTCCTTGGGGATTGATTTACTCGCAGGTAGAAACCGTGTACCAAAACCAGCAACAGGGATCACAGCTTTTTTTATATTTTTCATGTGCATTAAATTAACAATTGGTGCAAAATAGTATTCTAATGGCCTATGTTATCACAGAAAACTGCATTAAGTGTAAATATACTGATTGCGTAGAGGTGTGCCCTGTTGATTGTTTTCATGAGGGCCCAAATTTTCTTGTAATTAACCCTGAAGAGTGTATTGATTGCAGCTTGTGTGAACCCGAGTGTCCTATAGAAGCTATAGTCTCCGAAGACGATCTAGACGACAGTAATAAAGACTTTCTTGAAATTAACAGAAGGTTGTCTGAGAAATGGCCGATAATTACAGAAATCAAAGAACCACCAAGTGATGCCAAAGAGTGGGAGGGAAAACCTAACAAGAAAGATCTTATCGAGGAAGAATAGGTTTATAAAACACTACCATCGTAAATCTGAGGAATATAATCTTCGAATCTTGTGCAGTGCGGAACCCATGTAAGTTTCACAACACCAATTGGGCCATTTCTATGTTTTTCAACTCTTATTTCTGCAATACCTTTTTGATCTGATTCTTCATTATAAACCTCATCTCTGTATAAAAATATTATCATATCAGCATCTTGCTCAATTGAGCCCGATTCTCTAAGATCTGACAAAAAGGGTCTCTTATCTGTCCTTGCTTCAACGCTTCTATTTAGTTGAGATAATGCGATAACTGGTATATCTAACTCTTTTGCTAATGCTTTCAGTGATCTTGTCACCTCACCAATCTCATTAACCCTATTTTCAGAATAACGTGGGATTGACATGAGCTGAAGATAGTCAACCATGATTACATCAATTCCTGAGCTTCTTTTCATTCGCCTAGCTTTTGCTCTTAACTCTACGGGTGAAATTGCGGCGGTATCATCAATATAAAAATCACAGTCATGCATCATCTCAATAGCAGATGTTACAGATTTGGTATCTTTGGGTGATGCCTCATAGTCGCCTGTTCTAATCTTTTGTTGCGAAACTGTGCTCAGAGAGGATAGCATTCTAAGCGCAATGGATTCCGATGACATTTCTAAACTAAAAAAACCTACCTTCTTTTTCTGGTTAAAAACAATATCTTGAGCAAGATTCATAGCAAATGCAGTTTTTCCCATAGAAGGTCTTCCTGCTATTACAATTAAGTCAGATTTTTGAAGACCAGAGAGAAGTTTATCTAACTCATTATATCCAGTTAATAGATAATCTAATTCATTATTGTTCTTTTTAAGATAAATTTTATCGATATATGATTTAACAACTGGACCTATTTTTTGTAAGTCAAAATTAGTACTAGTTTTTCCTGCTATGTTAAAGATGTCTTGTTCCGCTTTATCTAAAACTTCCCTAACGTCTCCTAGATCAGTTTGAGTGGCGCTATTAATCGTTTTAGTGCTTATGTTTATCAATTCTCTTAATATAGATTTTTCTTTTATAATATCTGCATACTGTGTAATGTGTGCATGAGTAGGCACGATTTTTGTTAATTCTGCAAGATAATCTCTGCCACCAATACTCTCTAGTTTCCCTTTACTCTTAAGAGCTTCCTCTAAAACTAGTAAATCTACAACTTGTTCATTTGAGGCAAGCTCAAAGATTTCATTAAAAATGGTTCTATTCTTTACATCAAAGAAATCAGCTGGTAGAAGTCTGTCTGAGATCTTCTCCCAGGAAGTAGATTCCATAATAAGTGAACCGAGAAGAGCTTGTTCAGCCTCTATTGCTTTTGGAGTTGATGGAATTGATGTCGACATCTACATATTGTAGCTTAAAAAAAATTCTTTTGTTTACAAACTTAGTCTTTACTAGATAAATCTTCTGTGTTATCTGACTTAATTACGTTTAATTTGATTGGTATCGTGACTTTTACCTCTGGGTGTAAGCTAATAGTCGCTATATTCTTATCTGATAGCTCTTTTATAGGACCAAAAGGCATATTGATGTCTTTCTTTTGTACCTCCATACCATCTGAGAGTAATTTATCAAGAATGTTCTGCAAAGTAATAGACCCAAATAACTTATTTTCTTCATGAATATTTACATCAAAAGACAACTCATAATTTTCAAACTGTTTTTGATTCTCTAAAGCTTTATCCTTTAGTTCTTTTTCAATTTTTAGTAACTCTTGCTTTTTTTGTTCTACAATCTCGATATTTTCCTTTGTCATTGGAAGAGCAAATTCTTTCGGGAATAGAAAATTCCTTGCATAGCCTGCTTTTACAGATACTTCTTGTCCTATGTCACCCAACTTTTTAATTTTTTTTAAAAGAAGTACATTCATTATCTTTTATGATTATCACAAAAAGGTAGTAGTGCAACATACCTTGCAATTTTAATAGCTTTATTAATTTGTCTCTGTTCTTTGGCCGTTGTTCCTGCGACTCTTCTTGGTGAAATTTTGCCAGATTCTGATATATATTTCCTTAAAATACCTATATTTTTATAATCTATATCGAAAACTTTCACTATTTTTTTATTATCCTTTCCAGAGTTCATTAAGCTGTCCTCTCTCTTGATTGCATCATTACAGATGGCTCAGTAGTTTTTTCTGATTGCACTGTAAACAAATGACGTATAATACTATCATTGAATTTGATTAGATTCCCTAATTCTTCTAGAACATCAGGTTGTGATTGAAAATTTAGTAAAATATATCTAGCTTTATTGGTCTTATCAATCATATAAGCCATTTTAATGACACCCCAGTCCTCATGTCGATCCAAAGATCCGCCTTTACCCTCGATAATAGATTTGTACTTTTCTACAGTTGAAGTGGTTTCGGCATCATCCTGATTTACATCGAACATTAGTAACAATTCATAATTTTTGCTAATACTACTCATTAAGCGGATATTACGTTAGTCAGAAGGATTTTTCAAGTGTTCCCTTAATTGATATAAAGCTACTCCCGTAGCTACTGATAGATTCAAACAATCTACGCTTCCGTAGATAGGGATTCTAACTACTAAATCGCAATAATCCATTACTGACTTTCTTATACCCTCATCTTCAGAGCCGACAACAAGGGCAAACCCATTCGGATATGTGCAATTTGAATAAATATTTTCCTCGCTAGAATCCGCTGTTCCAATTATTGGGATATTAGATTTTTTTAGTATCTTCATTAGCTGTATGACATTATTGGTTTCATGGATTATTATATTTTGACATCCACCAGAAGCTACTTTGTGGACAGCAGGTGTCAAGCCTACAGAATTTGTTTTTCTTTTTATTATTAATGATACTCCTGCTGCGTTAGCTGTTCTGATGCATGCACCAAAATTATGAGGATCTTGAATATTATCTATTATTAAGATAATGGGTTTTTTTGAGATTTGTAAGAATTTCTCAATATCAAAAGGACCATTAAATGAAGGGTGAGATAATCTCATGACGACACCTTGATGATTAGATGCCTGACACATAATCGTTAACTTATCTTTGTCTATAAAAGAAACCTTAATTTTTTTGTATAAGGCAAAATCTTTAATTTTTTTAAGTAATTTATTTTTAGATTTTCTAGAAATAAAAATCTCTTCAATAGCTTTATTTGACGATTCTATTTCCGCAATACATGTGTGAAGGCCATAAATATAAGAGTTCTTATTCATTATTTAGCGAAGAGATCATCTCTGCATATAACTTGTCTTCTATCTGGACCAGTGGAAATCATTGCTATCCTTGTTTCGCAGAGTTCTTCTATCTTTTCTATATATCTTTGTGCATTAGATGGAAGGTCATTGAAACTATTTATTCCAACTGTTGGTTTTTCCCATCCATCCATTTCAATATATTTTACATTTGGGGTAGTCAATGTCTGATAATTAATATCACCATAGTCTATACATATCTTGATTTTATCTAAATTATCGAGTACGTCTAATTTTGTTAAAGCAAGCCCATTAATTCTATTTAATTGAATTGATTTTTTAAGTATTTTAGAATCCAACCAACCACATCTTCTATCTCTTCCTGTAGTTGCTCCTTTTTCGCCACCCCATTTAGCGATATTTTTACCAATCTCATTATCTAATTCTGATGGAAATGGACCATGACCAACCCTTGTAGTGTATGCTTTAAGTATGCCTAAAGAATAATCAAGTTTATTTACATTAAAACCTGATCCTGATAGCAGTCCTGCTAGTGTAGTATTTGATGATGTTACATATGGGTAAGTGCCATGATCAACATCAAGCATAGTACCTTGTGCCCCCTCAAAAATACAATTTGATTTAGATGACAAGTCATTTATGAGAGTGGATGTATCACACACTAGATGCTTGATTTTTTCATACTCAGTTCTCATATCTGTGACTGTCTTTTCTACATCAATTTTATTCTGCTGATAATAGTTTTCTAAGATAAAGTTATGATAAGACATTAGCTCACTTGATTTACTCTCAAAGACATTAGATTCGAAATCTTCTAGTCTTATTCCTCGTCTGGATACTTTGTCCTCATAAGTTGGCCCAATTCCTCTGCCAGTTGTACCAATCGACCTATCTGCTAATGCTTGCTCTCTGGCGACATCTAAAGCTACATGACTTGGTAGTATAATGTGACAGTTTTTACTAATAAATAATTTTTTATCAATTTTGATACCTGCATTTTTAAGAGACATAATCTCTTGATTCAATGCATCTAAAGATACTACAACACCATTGCCAATAATAGATTTGCAATTATCACGGAGGATTCCAGATGGTATTAAGTGCAGAATAGTAGTAACACCATTTATTACTAGAGTATGTCCTGCGTTATGACCTCCTTGAAAACGTATACAAGCATCCGCGCACTCAGATAAAACATCTACAATCTTACCTTTGCCTTCATCGCCCCAATGAGTACCGACAAGGAAAATGTTAGACACGGCGATTACCCTCCTTGATTAGAAAAAATAAATCCTTTAAATCAAGACTAAAGCCTGAGGCAAGTCTTTTGTGGTTGTTTTTATTATATGCTACGTAACGCCCACCTGTTGCAAGAGCTTTTCTAAAATTAGGTACATATCCCGAAAATGATAAACTATTTTGATAATCTAGGTTATACAAATTTGACATATCGATATTTATACTGACTGACCGATACTTAGACAATATCCTATTAGCAATATATGTTACATCAGATAAAGTATTTTTATCATCTATCTTGAACTTTCCAAGGAGTAATTTAATTTCTTTGATACATTTAAGATCGCCATTTATTCTAATGAGCTCAGAAATAAATTCAATTTTACTTTTTGGAACTCTCAAATATTTTAAAAATGGTTGGATTTCATCAATATTTTTTAAATTAATCATAGCAATGAGTTTTGACTTATCCAAATGGCTCAAGGACATATGTGATATGTATTTATAAATCACAGATAAATCTCCAATTTCAACTAAAAATGATTTTTGCCCTGAGACCATAATAGTCTCTATCATGAGATTAATGACTTCTAGATCGTGTTTTTTATTACTACAACCAAATATTTCGCCACCAACTTGATATGGATTTTTTCTGTCAAAACTACTATTTGTCGATCTAAAAATATCGCCCATATAGCTGAACCTTGAAATAGCTTTATTACTAAATTGATAATCAATTTTAGCGATCTGTGGAGTAATATCTGATCTCAACCCTATCTTTTTTCCTGATTCTTTATCTATGAACGAAACTGTTTGATTATCAAGATCGTTAGAATTAAGGCTAAGCAAGTTAGGTAGGTTATCTACTATAGGTGGTATCACATGTGTATAGCTGTATTTAGAGAAAACTTTCTTTACCTTCGCCCTTAGCTTATCAAAGGCATCAGCATCTCCAGGCATAAAATATTCAATTCCGCCAGGTATAATTAAATTTTTATCTTTCATTTTGGTTAATATATTATAAATGCTAACAGAACACAGCCTACTATAAAACTAATTCCACCAATTATTCTAATGGTATTATTTTCTAATTCAAAGATATAGGACGCGATCGATCTAAATAGTTTAGGATTTACCATAGGAACTATACCTTCAAGGATCAAAATTACAGATATTATAGTTAAGATTAGAGTAAATGTATCTATTTTAAACTACCTTCAGGATCAGTGAAGTATTTAAAAAAGTCCGAATCAGGTTTTATTACTAAAACATCTTGTTTAGCATTAAATGATTCTCTGTATGCAGTCAAACTTCTATAGAAGGAATAAAATTCCGGACTTAAATTATAAGCAGCTGCATATGTTTCTGTCGATATAGCATCACCCTCCCCTTTGATTTTCTGAGCTTCTTTGTATGCTTCAGCGATTATTGTTGCAGACTCCCTCTCTGCTGTAGCGCTTATGCCTTGTGCTTCTTCTTTACCCTTTGATCTAAAAGCTTTTGCTACAGTAGCACGTTCTTTCACCATTCTTGCATATACAGAGTCACTTACTTCTTCTGGTAAATCAACTTTCTTCAGCCTAACATCTATAACTGTAATACCTAGTGCACCAGCAGAGTTATTAGCTTCTGTTTTAACTATCTCCATCAGTTTGTCTCTATCTCCAGATACTACTTCATTAATAGTCCGTTTACTGAATTCACTTTTTGTAAGGTCGTTGATGATTTGTGATAATCGATTAATACCAATTCTCTCATCGCCTTTAGAGGCTCTATAAAAGTTCTCAGGGCTAGTAATTCTCCATTTAACAAATGAATCTACAATCACATTTTTTTTCTCACTAGTCAAAAATTGTTCTGGCTTAGAATCCATTGTTAATAATCTAGAGTCATATTTTTTGACATTATTAATAAATGGAATCATTAGGTATAAGCCTGGAACATCATAAGATCTGACGATTTCACCTAATCTAAACTTAATAGCAACTTCTCTCTCATCAACAATGAATGTAGACGAGCTAATAAGTATAATTGCCGCGATAAGTATAGTTAGTAAATTTCTATTGTTCACTGTATAAATCTCTCTTTCTATTATTGAAACTATCCCTATTCATCCTAATTTTATCCACTAGAGAATTTGTATTGTTAGAGTTTTCTCTCATCGAAGAATCGGATTCATCACTCCGTTTATCTTCCAATATTTTATCGAGTGGTAAATAAAGCAGATTGTTCCCACCCTCTAAATCTATCATTACTTTGGTAGTGTTACCTAAGACTGATTCAACAGACTCAAGATAGAGACGTTCTCTAGTAACGACAGGCGATTTTTCGTATTCTGTAAATAATTGTCTAAATCTTAGCGCTTCGCCTTCGGCAGATTTAATTAGCTTGACCTTGTATGCTTTTGCTTCCTCTAGGATTTGTTTTGCCTCTCCTCTAGCAAGAGGGATAATTTCATTGCTATAAGCTACCGCTTCATTGATGTATCGTTGCTCATCTTCACGAGCTCTGATCGCATCAGCAAATGCGTCTTGTACTTGCTCTGGTGGTTGCGCTTCAAGGATATTAACTGATTGAACATTTATACCAGACTGATAATCATCAAGAACTAATTGGAGAAGTTCCTTCGTGGATGATGCAATCGCTTCACGACCCTCGGTGATAACAAAATCCATTTTATTCTTCCCAAGCACCTCTCTTATCGCACTCTCTCCTGAAGCTCCTAGCGTTTCATCAGGATCTCGTAGATTGAAAATGAAATTACTTGCATCTTTAATGTCATACTGAATGGCGAAATTTACGCTAACTATATTCTCATCTTCTGTAAGCATAACTGCCCTTTGTTGGACAGACCTAATTTTTGATACATCAACTATTTCATATTTTTGGATAATTCTAGGGACCCAATGTGGGCCAGGTCCTGTTATACTCACGAATTTGCCAAACTGTAGCACAACACCTCTTTCACCATCGTTGACAATATAAACACCCGATAAGAAGTAGATAGCTATGATAACCCCAGCAAATATACTTACATTTTTCTTATTAGGAATGTTACCAGATCCGCCTGATGATTTAAAAAGACCATTAACAAACTTATTAAAGCTCTTGAGTATATCATCGAGCTCTGAATTGTTATCTCTTTTTCGACCCCATGGGTCCTTATTACCATTAGGTTGATTCCATGCCATAATGTTCTCCTACGACAGTTATAGTAATACAAACTTCCCTACTCATCAATTTCTAATTTGATAGTCTGTGATGGAACTATAGTAGAAATGGCATGTTTATAAATGCTTTGAGTAACTTTATTCTTCAACAGAATAGTATATGGGTCAAATGCATCAATAATACCGTCTAATTTGATACCATTAACTAGAAATATAGATACTTGTATTTTATCCTTACGTAGTTTATTTAGGAACTTATCTTGTAAATTATCTGGCATAGAAAGACCCAATGAATTGTATATTATCATAGTGACATTATTTACACTAAAAGTAAATTTGTCTCTATGCATTCTACAATTTCCACATATGATTTATGGTCAATATTAATCTGCAAATCTGCTCTAAATTTTTTCATCCATGTGATTTGTCGCTTTGCAAGTTGTCTTGTAGCAATAAGACATTCGTCATAAAGTTGTGCTTCGGATATCTTCCCATCTAAATATTCCAATGTTTGTCTATACCCTATAGATTTCATAGATTGTGATTGTGAGTTTATTTGGTAATTTTTCTTCAGGCCAGAAACTTCATCTATAAGACCATCGCTAAAAATTTTAGAAGTTCTTTGTTCTATTTTTCTCTGATAACTGTCTCTATCTTGAGGAAGAAGAAGAATAATCTTAGAGCTGTATTTATCAGTAATAGATTTGCTATCAGTAAAAAAAGAACTCATTGGTTTACCTGTAAGCAAGTAAACTTCAAGAGCTCTCTCAATTCTTTGTGAGTCATTTAAACTAATTCTTTTGTGTGAGTCATAGTCTATTACCTTCAAGCAACTATGAATAGTACTTAAGGTATATCTATCTATTAAATATCTTATAAACTCGCGTTCAGCAATGTTTCGCTCTGGTAAAAAATTAATGCCTTGTAAAAGTCTATTAAAATACATCATAGTCCCACCAACAATTAATGGTATCTTCCCTTTTGAGATAATGCTATCCATGATACCCTTAACACTTTTACAATAAAAATTAACATTAAAGGTCTCATCAGGCTCAACCACATCTACCATATGATGATTATATTTCTCTAAAATTTCTTTGCTTGGTTTATCTGTTCCGATATTTAGATTTTTATAAACAGCACTAGAATCCATATAGATGATTTCAAAAGGGTGTTTTTTCAACAACTCGATTGCAATTTTACTTTTACCTGTACAAGTAGGACCCACAATAAAAAATATCTCTTTTTTACAGCTCATTATAAATAGATAAAAATGTTCCGTATTCCAATGCTTGGAAATTTATATGAATATCTGGCGAGGGTAATTCTGTGATAAAGCTATTTGGCCATTCAACAAAATGAATTCCATTTAAGTTTAGACTATAATCTACTCCTATTTCCTGTAATTCTCTGTAATTATTTAATCTATATAGATCGTAGTGGTAAATCTTTAGGTTTGATACAGCATACTCATTAATTAGTGAGAAGGTTGGACTGTATGCGTTTTTATTAGAATTTAAACTCTTTATGTAATATTTTACAAAAGTTGTTTTGCCAACACCAATGTCCCCAGACAAAAAAACAATCAATTTTGTAGTATAGAGTTTCCTCAAAAACTTAAATAGAAGAACATAACTCTTTTCAGAGCTAATAACAAAATACTTATTATGTTTTTCAAATCTAGTTGTCATTGTGAAAAGTATTCACTAGTTCTGATATTTTTTCAATTACATCCGATGGTAAAATTCCTATCGATCCTCTTTGTGATTGAATAGTATCTGCTGATAATGAATGTAATCCAACAGCAAGTAATATTGCATTTGTAGGATTGCTATTTCCCATTAGATGTATAAAAGACGCCATAACACCAGTTAGAGCATCTCCCAT
>MDTD01081456.1_pt1 | contig 12102 bp, 11 predicted proteins | sample 811221 | NCBI WGS metagenome assembly MDTD01 (sample SAMN05326646, study PRJNA326480) | marine metagenome | isolation source: seawater | place: Pacific Ocean: South West | collected 2011 | reverse complement strand
AGCTAAGCCTTGCAAAATCAAGTTACCCATTAAAAATCCAGGTGTATCAATTCTCTTACTTTCATAACTGTCACGGTCACTTGTCGATTGTTTTCCTAAATACGATTTTAAAAGTGTATTGACCATGTATCCTGTAAATTTAAGTTTGGATTCATCGTCTTTGATATGAGGTAAATAGTATTTCATTACATTTTGTTTGATGTATTTGTGTTTGTTTTCTTGACTGTTGTGACTGTCTCTGTAAAAGGATATGTATTTTGACAAATATTCATACGCATCTTTTTTCGTATAGACAGAACGACATTCATACAAACTTGGAATCAAAGCTCGTTTCATTTGATCATCAACATCCTCTCCTGAGTTATCAATAATCATATACAAAATTTCTTTGTCTTCAATACATCCTAACGCACGAAACAGTACACTGATGGGTATGTCACATTTGATATTGGGTATTGTTATGTATATGTAATTGTTATTGATATTAACTTTGTTTGTAATTTTGACACTCACTACTTTCGGTATGTTGTATTTGGATTCATCGCATGATCGACATTCTACAATATACGAATATTTGTTGGTTTTTTTGGTATTGTTATACACCAAGACATTGTTATTACAAATTCTTTCTTGAGAAATAATCGCTTTTTCATTTCCATTCAATACAATGTATCCACCGATATCATAGTCTGGACTATCAATTCGTTTGGACTGATTGCATGTAACACATCGTGAACTACCCACAATAATCGGAATTTTTCCAATCAATACTCCTTTCAAAGGTTGTGGAGGAAGTTCGGTCAAAGAATCTTTGTCTTTCACATTTACAGTGACATCTACATCAATATACAGAGCAATACTATAGGAATAATTTCTGAGACGAGCCGATTGAGGTGACCCTTGTTTTTTCACTCCATTGTTTTCAATTTTGTCAATGGTTTCATAATAGACACGAGTACATCCAATTACAATTGATTCAATTTCTTCATCTTCACTAAACACATTCACTTTTAAAGGGAAATATTGATTGAGTATATTAGGTATCGTATAATCTAACAATTCATCATAGGATTCTAAAATATGTTTGACCAAGATATCTCTTCGGTCAAAATAAAGCCCAATGACTTGTTCGATAGTAGATTTAAAATCCATAGTATATGTATGTAAATTAGTGTGTTTAAATTATTTCAAATTATAAATACCGATAGTATTTAAATACGATAGACGATAGTAGGATAAAATACACTATGGAAAATTTCCATGTTAATTGTATGGAATACATTGAATCCAATCAAATTTTGGATTTGGTGTATATGAATGTGGATCAACCCGATATGATTGAATCCATCAAACAAACCACAATTGAAGGTATTCTTCACACCTATGATATGATGTTATCAACAGAAAATGAAGATGTGAAACAGTCTGTTTCGTATTATGTACATACCTATATTGATTGGACAATTCAAACATCCCTTCAAGTGAGACAAGATGCAGAGCGTAGAAAACAACAAGTTCTTCGATTGAAACAATTGAAATTACCGGAACAACGAAGTGTTGAATGGTTTGCAATGAGACGAAAAGTTTTGACCGCCAGTAGTTTAGCTGCGGCTTTAGGTCAATGTCATTATACGTCTCGAGAACAATTGATCTTAGATAAAGTAAGTGACAAACCGAAACCGTATGTATCGAATCCGATAACAGAATGGGGAGTCAAATATGAAGAAATAGCAACACGATTTTATGAACATTTGAAAGGAGTGACTATAGTCGAATTTGGTTTGATCGGCCACCCTCACTTTCCTATCTTTGGAGCGAGTCCGGATGGAATTTGTTCGGAAACGTCTCCACCAGATCTAGTTGGACGTATGTTAGAAATTAAGTGTCCACCCAAGAGAAAATTTACTAAATCTGTACCCAAAAATTACATGTATCAAATGCAAGGTCAATTAGAATGTTGTGATTTAGATGAATGTGATTTTCTTCAAGTGAAATTAGAAGAATATGATACTATAGAAGAATACAAACAAGATACAAATAACAAACCGGGACAAACAGACAAAGGATTACCCAAAGGATGTGTTGTAACGTACCGTGAGTTATTTTCAGACAAGTTTTGTTATTTGTATCCTTTGTTGTATCAAACCGATGAAGACTATCAAAGATGGGAATCCCAACAAAGGAGTTGGATTCAAGATGAAAACAAAGAATATGTTGAAACAAAATGGTTTCGTATTGAACGATATGAATGTACGTTAGTGAAACGAGATCGTAATCTATGGAATGATGTGATGCCTCAAATCATTCGGTTTTGGGAAGATGTGGAACGCTATCGTCAGGAAGGCGTTCAAGAATTACAAACAAAAGTAGAATCCAAACGATACAAAAAACCGGTTACTTTTATCAATACAAAAGAGTGTATGATAGATTAAATTTTTTTGGATGAATTCGTAAGATGTCAATTTAAAAGATAGGTTAAAATACAACCGTATCCGTAGCCTCATAGTCGTCGTCTCTCCCATCACATACACATCCACATTCATCACCAGACCCACAATCTCCTTGTATTGTACCTTTTTTAAAACATTTTTCTTGACCTAAGCGGAATATTGTGTGACCGCAGGTACCATTACAATCATCATCAGAATTGCAAGTCTTTCCTCTTTTTTCTGTCCCGTCTAATGGATTCAGATAATTGTCAAGACCATGTCCTATATCACCTCCTAGATCTTCTACATCACCTCCTAGATCTTCTACATCACCTCCTATATCACCTCCTATATTTACTACATCTTGTCCAAGATTTGCGGCCGAATGAAGCTCTGAAGTAATATCATCAAAAAGCCCCCCTTCAACCAAACGACCACTCATCATTTGGGAAACTACAAATCCCAATACAAACACTACAAGTAATACCAACACGTCTTCTTGATTCATATATATACATTACCAAATATATTTTTTTTTTTGGATCAATTCGTAAGATGTCAGATTTGTTTTTATTTAATTATGAATCAGAAGGAATAGTACCCGTATCTTGCAATGAATCTTTATCTGTCGTGATTGATCGTAGGAACAACGTATTTTCCACATTACATTCACCCTCACAACAACCATTTTTTTGATTCTCTATACAAAGAGCACATTGACCCATTGTTAAATCATCGTTTGAACAAAGTTTTTTTGCATCTTCTGTAAGGTCTGTTATTTTACCGTCTGTTATGAATGTCTTTATTAATTTATTTTTACTAGTATCACAAGCCAAATCGTTAACAAGACTACCATTATTATTGACACATAGTACAGTGTAATATTCTTGAGAACCCAATCGGCCTTGAAATTCTTGTGATACTTTTCGACCTAGTAATTCGTATCCATTATCATTTGATCCTTCAACCAAACGACCACTCATCATTTGGGAAACTACAAATCCCAATACAAATACTACAAGTAATACCAACAGGTCTTCTTGATTCATCTATATATATATATATATATTTTTTTTATCTGTTGCGATTGATTATGCTTGATTTGTAAAATCACCTAAACAAATTAAACCCACCTCCAAGGGACCAGTCCGTTCCTAAAAGCCCCCCTTCAACCAAACGACCACTCATCATTCGGGAAACTACAAATCCCAATACAAATACAACAAGTAATACCAACACGTCTTCTTGCTTCATCTATATGATTACTAATTATTTTTTTTTTTGGATCAATTAGTAAGATGTCAGATTTTGTTTTTATTTTGATAGTCACCTTGTTATTTTGTATTTATGTCGAGTATTCTGTGGGAGGAATCTTTTTCAGACAAACAAGTTTAGGTACAATAGGTTTGAATATACATTCCGGATTGTCTTATTTACTGAATCCTTTGTGTCACCGTCATTTGTGGACCTTGTCTTTGTTGGATGTAAATTACATCTTCGTACTAGGTGTCTCCTTTTTTTTCTACAAAATACTATAATGGATACGTATACACTTGTTTTTGTAAGTTTGGTCGTTTTGTTTAGTGGTGCTTATTTGTATCTTCGTTTCTATGATCCAGTTCTATTGTGTCAATGGACGTTCAATTTAGAACGAGTGTATGAATATGACAACTTATTAACTCCTCAAGAATGTCAATTATTGATTCAACGAGCAACTCCTTTGATAAAACGCAGTGACGTGTCCTCAGAAGAAAAATATGATAAGATACGTACCAGTTCCCATGTATTTTTACCTACAGATGATCCAGTGACACGAAAAATAGATTCAATTGTGTATCATACGTTAGGTATTCCGCCTTCTCATTATGAAGACTTACAAGTTGTCAATTACAAATCAACTCAAAAATATGGAGAACATTGGGACGCCTGTATTGAAGGAGATATATGTCAAAAAGAACTGGAACGATTTGGAAGTCACCGTTATGCCACATTTCTTATTTATTTGAATGAAGGATTTGAAGGAGGTGAAACCGATTTCCCTAAAAAAAATAAACAGGTGAAACCAGTCACTGGTAAGGGGGCTTTGTTTTTTAATTTAAACAATACATATGACAATATTAGAGAGACAAGTTTACACGCGGGATTGCCTCCGAAAACAGGTGAAAAATGGATGTGCAATAAGTGGATCCGTGTGAAACCTATTCTATGAGTCAGTACTTTCAATTACTTCCTGATTACACGACCATTCAAACTGTTGTTTCTTTATTTCATATAGATAAATTACAACATGATGTGTATTTACCTGAACAAAATGAATCCGAGTTGATTCAACGGTTTCAAAGTCATACAAATTTATTTGAAAGGTATTACAAACATTATCCATTCAAACAATTATTTATGACCTTGTCTTTGAAACGATGTATTACCATATTACGACATTTTTTGTCTGTTATAAACTATGGTTTACTCAAAGAAAAAACGGGCTATCGTTTGATTGATATTGATTTTATCAAGCGATCGCAACGAGTGACTGTCACATTTGATTAATATCCCATAATATCTTCATCTTCTACATTCATATCGAGTCTATCTTCAAATTCTCCCTCCATATCGAGGTCATTTTGATCATAATATCCTTCCTCTTCATTGTCTACAATCACGTCAAATTGAGGCAAAGGTACATCTCCGTTAGATACAGACTCTCCTTTGGATTCAAGTTGTTTGAAATATTCTAATCGTTCTTCTAATGTTTTTTGTTTGAATTCTTCACTTTGCATGTAGAGTCTGTTTTCATTTGATGCATTTTGATACCAATTGACAGCACCAATGGCTTGTTTTTGAACATACACATACCGTTGATTCGCATCCATTTGATCTAATTGATTGGTGAGTTGTAGTTTTTCTCGTTCTTTTTGTAAACTTAATTGTTCTCGTAAACGAAGTTGATCTAATTTGTAGATCCACGCTGGATCATACATTTGTTCGAGTATATCAATGAAACATTCAATCAAAAACTTGGATAAGGTGTTGTAACAATCTTGGAGACTGTATTGGGGGTCGGATTCAAATTCTATCGACAAGGTTTGATGAAGTTGTGTTTCCGGATCCATAGTGGATTCAATAAAGTCTTGCATTTGATGAAACAAATCGAAAAACATTGATTCGACGACTGCAAATGATCTTGATTCCGTGTACAAGGAGGGTTGACTGGATCCTTTGAATTGAGTGAAATCAATCGGTTTGAGTAAAGGTAACAATAACTCAAAGTATCTATATTTTTCATAATACGACTGAAAGGTTTGCTTTTGAGGTCCCGGTAAAAACATGTCAGAATGGATAGTCAAATAGGTTTGATCGAGTATGTTTAACGCAGATGATTCTCTGTAGTCTGTAAGTCTCCACCATGTAGGAACGGATCGATCCAGAGGTCTACGGTGGGCTATTTGAGAGATACGTTGAATCAAGTTATCATACAAAGTTGACATTTCAGATAGAGTTAGTTGAGAGTAAGGTTTTGTCGGATCGTAGTTTGCATCCCCTGGTTGTGGTGGACGAAACAAATAGGTCCAGTTTTGATAGTTTTTCCCAAATACCAATTTGGATGATTTCATGAATTGTAAGGCTTCGGGTAATTGATCACTCGTATCTACAAATTCGATCAATGATTTGGATTGTTCTTCAGACTCGATTTGTATATCTGTAATGATATCTCGTAGTTTGTTTGATTGTAAGTTCCCTTCTAAGACGTCTAACGAAGCTGTCCACAAGATGTCTAATCTATCGATCGGTGTTGTGTAAGAAATTAACCGTGTCAAATACGAATACTTGGAAGGTTTGGGTTGATACGGGTAAATCGGTTCAAGTTTGGTTTGTGTTTGGATGTTGAGTAATATATCGCTAAATGACTCTTGTTTGATTTGTCGATTGCATTCATCAAGTTGTAAATTGACATCAATCTCTAATGAAGCACAATTCAATCCCTGATGATTTACGCGTAATGTGTCATTTATATCATAACAAAATCGTTGTTTGAATCGATCCACGACTCTATCCCCATCTATTTGTGAAAATATGTCTGTAGACAACAATCCATAGATACGTTTCGGTTGTGTTGTCAAAAAGGGTAATTGAATGTTTTGAAACCGTTGATGATCATTTTCCTCAATATCGGTTGATCCAAATTGTTTGTAATAGTCAATAATTTGGGCTAACAGTCGTTTCAACTTCGGTAAGTTCACGGTAGTTGTTTTGAATGATTGGGTTTCTAAACTCCAACCGCCTTTTTGAAATATCTCGAGAACTTGTTGTTTATGTTTCGGTTCAATGGTTTGGATTAATCGATAAATCAATTGGTTCAAATAGTTGGAATCTATATGAGTTCCTGATAAATAAATCGTGTATCCATACAAACGTAAAAACGATTGATTGACTAAAATATCGGATACAGTGATACCATATTCTTTGTATTTAGGTTCAACTTGTTTCAATGAAATTACGTTTCCCGAGTTTTCAAGTTGATATTCCACTAAATTTTTCATCAACAATTGACCTTTGTTTTGTTTCAATGTTTCTTCGGTATTTAATTGACGATTGATAGATTCAACCAATTTGTTGTCAGGTAACGGTTTGTATGTTTTCCACGTTCGTTTCAGATAGTGAGTTTCCGATTGGATATCCATCTGGTAATAATATTTGATTTTTTGGGTGATTTCAGGATAATAAGGACTCAATAAATAGCGTAACACACGTTTGATTTGATCTTTCGGTTTCAGAATGTCTGGATTTTTGTATTCTTTCAAAAACAATTTGCAGTGATTCCATAAACTACCTTTCAATCTTCCAGAAAGCAATGTCAATTTACTTAGTAACATATCGACTCCTTTGGATTCAACAGGAAACGATTCGGGTTGAGCGAATTGATCTAAGAAATCGGGTACATCAAAATCGAGTAAATGATATCCATCGGGTGTATCTTTGTATCCGGGTATGTTGATTTGGATACATACTAAGGTACATACAGAAAACAAACATAATTTGTTGACATCATGAATGTAAGACCGTATTTTGGAGAGTAATTCCTTTCGTTTGTTTTTGGGTAATTTAGGTAATTGTCGTTTCAACGAAGGATACGATTCAGTCATGACTCGTACTTTATCATACCGATAATCCGCGAAAGATTCTTCATTCATCAATTCATAGGTGTTCAATATGAGAAGTTGATCTTCTTGTGACAAGTTGACTCCAAAATTAATTGATAACGTTTCGATTAATTTCAAATCGTTGATTTGTTTCGATGTCAATTGAAGTTTATCTTCCTTCTCATCTGTAGGTAACACTTCTTTTGTTTGCATAGGTTGATCCCCTTCAAATCCTTCTAATAAACTAAAGTCTTCGGGAGCAAGATATTCATTACAATTACGACAATACACGACTCCATCGATTGTATCTCCAGCCCAGTTTGTCATAAGAGATTCATAGGCATCTTTATCCCGTGTAATTTCACACGCTGTACAATGATGTTTACACAAACATCGTTCTTCCATATAAATATCAAGCAACCAATTCGAATTAGGTTCAGGTTTTGTATAGCGATCGATAAATGTTCGCAAATAATTATTTTTCTGAACGATGTTTGTTTCTCGAAAGATAATTTGTTTTAACAAGCGAATGAGTAGGAATGGATTCGGTTTTGTTGGAGAGAGTTGGGGTTTTGGTTTGGGAGAATATTTCCATCGTTTGGTAGAGTTGACCCGTTTTTTGAGTAGTTTGTTCGCATAGGTTTTATCAAGTACAGTCATATCATGGATTCGTATATCATATTGAAGCAACAGTAATTCAATATCGTGATAATTGTAAATAGGAATCGAAAGTGTGTCTAACATGTCTCGAATCGAAGGTAATATGTCTTGTAATTTTGATAGCATAGATCCAGACGCTCTTTGTTTGTATATCATCGTTTGTTTGTTGGAATACAAATTGGTTGAATCGAGCATCACGGTTTGAGAATTGGTAAACGCATCGGCTAGAGATTGATAGGGATTTGTTTGCATAAACAATTGTTTTGTAGACAAAGGTAATCTATCATTCGATAAGTGAAGATTGACATTCAAATTGAAATATTTATTGGGGAACAAGACAATTTGATCATAACCGAAGGTATCTGAGGGCACTAATTGAGTTGACACCGAATCTTTGGTTTCATAATACATGGGAAAAGGGGCTCGTCTAGAATCTATACCAAATTCCTTACGGTTCATCAAATACCGTCCACTGTAAGGTTGAATCGTTCCTTGCGTTTGGTCTACTAATTGGGTTGGAGAATCTTGAGTGGATCTTTCTATCCCAACTTTTTGAAAATAATCGTTTGCGGATTGTAAAGCAAGTTGTTTAGACTCTATTTCTTGGAATTGATCTACATAAATGAATGGAGAATCAATAATAGTTTCCTCTACATTTTTGTAAACTCGTTTGTAATTAGTACTGATAGGACGCAACCATGGGGGAAGAGACTCATATTTGTCAAGGTAATTGGGTTCTGTTTGTTCTTTCATAGACAATAGTTCATCAAATCCATTGGACAAATCTATGACAAGTTGAGCTTGATTGTAGGTTTCCATTGAATCTAAAATAGAAGACAACAAGATATCACGAGTTTCGGATAAAGTATATTGATAGTCTTTCATACTCGCTTCCACAGTTTGGAATTTGATTTCAGGGTAAATATCTTGTTTCAATGTTTCCACTACAAAATCATCGAGTGTATCTTGTTCTTCTTCTGGAGATAAGGCTTTCACACGTTCAATATCCAATAGTTTATAGTCTTCTGTTTCCAATACAATTTGTAAATACATATCAATGGTTAGTTTGACAAAATCATTGACTTCATTGGATACGGTGATCTTATTTTCGGTATCTTCAATGTCAACAACCGTTCCAATAAATAACCCTTGATCTTTGAAAACTAAGATCAATTCATCATCCAGAGATATTGAGGTTTCATAGACCGATGAATTAGAGTCAATGGGATCCTCTGGTATATCAAAATCAGGATCAAAGGTTGATTCATCCATGATATATATGTATTGTATATAATAATAATAACTTAAAATTAATCCTCTTAAATAGACTAAGAATGGAATTACAACAATGGATTCATGTAACCCCAACGTACCTCGATGAATTTCGCAATCAAGGATTGATTGTCAAAAAAAAGCGGTCTCTTGCAATTGTCAAATATCCTTACAACTATTCTCAGTTGGAAGAACCCTGGAAACGCGTTTGTCGAGGGGCGGTTATCGATCTAGACACACACAAAGTGATTTGTGTACCTCCCCAAAAATCTAAGTTACTTGAACCGACAGACTATTTGACAACCGATGGAACTATCTATGAATTACTCGATGGAACTATGGTGAATATGTTTTGGTACAAAGATCAATGGATGTATTCTACACGTAGTGATATCGGAGGAAACAATCGTTGGAACCGTCGATCGATCCGTCAATTATTTGAATCTACGGTAGATATATCCAAACTCAAGGATTGTCTCGATACCTCTCATTGTTACAGTTTTGTCTTGTCTCATCCTAAGATTCGTAATGTAAGTCCCGTCGATCAACCGAAGGTTACCTTAGTGGAAGTGACAGATTTAGTTACATTTCAAAAGAAACCGTATCCTCAAGATCTACCTTGTGACTCGAGTCAACCTATGGACAAACCTTTGTCTCAATGGATTCAAACAACTTTGGAGTCGAACAAAGACAATGCAAGTTGGAAAGGTATTACGATTAAAACAGAAACAATGCGTTGGAAACTATTAAACCCATTCTATGTTACAATCAAAGAAACATTGAGTGTGAATTCATCGAATTTACTTTATAAATATATACATACGTTTAAAAAAGGTACATTACTAGACTACATATCCATGTATCCGGAAGACAAACCACAATTTACGAAGTATTCCAATCAATATGATGAATTGTGTAAACAATTACTTTCAATGTATCACAAAGTGATTGTTCATAAAACAATGGAAAAACAAAAGGTACCCTATCATTTGAAACCTTTGATGTATGATTTACATAAGGTATATTTACAAACACAAGATTATATTTCCGAAGAACGTGTTCGTGAATTTATGAAATCACAACACGAATCAAGACTTGTGTTTGTCATGAATTATGTTCAATAATCTCATAGTCATCGAGTAGATCTTCATCTTTCGGTTCTACTGATTCCACGGATTCAGTGGATTCTGTAGATTTAGATAAGATTCGTAAGTTATGTGTATGGGTATAATACATTCGATTGTTTGTTTTGACTAAACGAATCGATCGTTTAGATTTGTATCTTTTTTTTTCAATCAGAACGCCTGTTTCCCCAGTTTGTTTATCATACACTTGGGTGTTGAGTGTGTAGTTATGATTCGGTTGACGAATATCTCGATAACCTAAGGAATACATACTTTTGTTTTGCTTTTTTCCTTTTCCTGTGTGACCTCCACTATAGTTGTGTCCATTGTAACTACCCGGTGACATTGCTAATTGAAATTTGTTATTTAGTTATTTTTAAATATTTGTTAGAATATAGATAATGAAACAACGTACCCATAAATCGACTCCAGAGAAACGAGTTCGTTTTCGAAAGAAAGTGGAAGTATCTCCTTACAATTCGGGGGCTTATGTCACTTTTTTGAAAAAGTCTAGGAAATTGAAAGGAGGTGCTAAAAAGACAATGAAAGATTTAGAAAAAAAACTAGATGAAGAACGAAAGAAAACAATTGAAGGCATGATAGTTGGAAATAAAAATGAACACAGAATACCAATTAATCATGCGATCGATGGTCTTTTCAAACAAGCAGGACATAGTCAAGTGGGTCCACCACATTTTATGAAACCTCAACCCTGGATGACTAAATACAATCAAGTCAAAAATACAATGACGATGATTGGTGAAAAATTGAACGATCCAGCCTTGAAACCAGGTGGTCAATTACACGTTCGTTTGCAAGATATCAAAAAAGATCATAAAACAAAACTAAAAGAAGATAATAAAAGGGTCAAAGAAATTGAACGGGAATTTAGTCGATTGACGGTGGTTCCTTCAAATAAACCAAAGAAAACTAAAATGAGAGGAGGCTCTACAAAAAGACAACGTTACAGGAAAAAGTCGTATGATATCAATCGATCGGGTTCAGAAATGAGTGTGTTTTTCAACGGTATGATGAAATAAACTTACTTGGATTGTTTTTTCTTAGATTGTTTCTTCTTTTTTGTTTTCACAGGTCGTTTAACTGCACCAAACTTGCCTTTTTGCGTATAATAACCAGCTTTCTTTAATCGTTGTTCTTTCTTAGCACGTAAGCTTTGTTTTTTAGAGACAATGCGTCCCCACTTATTTTTTTTCAAGTCTTTACGAGTCAATCCACCACGCGTCTTTTTTGCTGTTCGACGCCACACACGGGCTCGTGTTCCATAGGTATCCATATATATATATTATCTAGATATATTATTTTTCCATTTATTCTTCCGGTTCTTCCGGTTCTTCGGGTTCTTCTGGTTGTTCTTCTTCCGGTTGTTCAGGTTCTTCGGGTTGTTCTTCTTCCGGTTGTTCAGGTTCTTCGGGTTGTTCTGGTTGTTCAGGTTGTTCGGGTTCTTCCGGTTCTTCCGGT
>MDTD01139402.1_pt1 | contig 12103 bp, 10 predicted proteins | sample 811221 | NCBI WGS metagenome assembly MDTD01 (sample SAMN05326646, study PRJNA326480) | marine metagenome | isolation source: seawater | place: Pacific Ocean: South West | collected 2011 | reverse complement strand
TTCAGATCAGGTGAAACCTGTGTTAAATAAAGTTTCTTTCCGAATTGAACCAGGTATGCGTGTTGCTGTTGTCGGGGCTTCTGGTTCAGGTAAATCAACCTTGATTCAATTGTTGGTTCGTTTCTACCAGCCGGATGAGGGCAGCATCTACATTGATCATCGTTCAATTTCAAAGTACTCTTTGAATCATTTGAGAGATCAACTCTCACTTGTAACTCAAGATATTTGTTTATTTAATGCTTCAATCTCAGAGAATATCACTTTAAATCGAACACATACGCAAGATGAATTACATCAAGCAGCTATAGCTGCAGATGCGCATGACTTCATTCAAGCTTTGCCTCAAGGCTATGATACCCTCTTAGGTGATAATGGTTCAGGTTTATCGGGGGGGCAGAAACAGCGGCTAACAATTGCAAGGGCTTTGATGGAGAAAAAACCAATACTCTTAATGGATGAAGCCACTTCTGCTTTAGATACTATCACTGAATCTCGTATTATGAATCACTTAACACGTCTTCAGGATCAAACTTTAATTCTCATTGCACATCGTTTGGCCAATATTCAATCTATGGATAAAATCATTGTTATGCACCAAGGTTGTGTCGTAGCTGAAGGGACTCATGATGAGTTAATTCAAGCCTCTATGCATTATCAAACATTGTACGAACAGAGCTATGATTAACAAGATGCGTCAAATCATTTATTGTACGCTACACCAAAGTATTGAGTCATGGTGGTATCGACCTCGTCACTCACATCCCATCCTGTTATCTTTTTTTATGCATTTGTTAATGCCTTTAAGCTATCTATATTATTATGTTTTAAAATGTATTTGCTATTTCACCCATCCTTATCATCCTTCCGTGCCTGTTTGGGTGGTGGGGAATTTGACTGTCGGAGGAAGTGGTAAAAGTATTTTAGTGATGTGGCTTGTCCATCATCTTCAAAATCAAGGTTATCGTGTAGGTGTGATCAGTCGAGGGTATGGACGAAATAGCAAGCAACCTGTCATGGTCACCTCAACAAGTACTGCAGATGAAGTGGGTGATGAACCTTTAATGTTTTTTCAGCGTTATCAATGTCCGATTAGTATCGCTGCAAGTAAAGTTCAAGCCATTGAAGCGTTGACTGCGTCTTATCAATTGGATGTCATCATTTCCGATGATGGTTTTCAACATTTCAAACTCAAAGCGCAACGTTATATTGAAGTGCTTCATGAAGCCCGTCATTATGGTAATGGATATGTATTGCCTTTAGGTCCTTTAAGAGAGCCTCTAACAGCCAGACTGTCGCGTTCAGATATGCGGGTCATCATGTCTCAAGGCTCATCTACTTTAATGAATTTAAAGTCTAATGATTTTAAATGTGATTTGACTGCTGAGTATTGGGTGAATGTGTTAGATAACAAGATACATCGTCCCGTTGATGCTTTTATAACAGAAAAAAAACCGATTGTAGTGATGACAGGTATTGCGGGGGCAGATCGTTTTTTTTCACTGATCAAGTCTATGGGGCTCAATGCAACGTATCATGCTTATCCTGATCATCATCAATTTTCAGCACAAGATTGTGTATTAAGCCACCCGGACCAAATTACTTTAATAACTGAAAAAGATGCAGTTAAATGTACAGCATTTGCGAATCAAAATGTTTGGGCACTAAGGCTCAAAGCAATGCCAGATGATCGCTGTCTATCATGTCTTTCAAGTTGGATGAGCAGCCTCTAAAGCTAATTTGAGCCCTTTGATCAAATGCGCAGCCTCTGCGCCATAAACCACACGATGATCAAAAGTTAACGAAATAGGTAAATAAGGATGCATGGCCCAGCGTTGCTCATGATTTAATGTAGGTCCTGTGTAAACAGCTCCAAGCGCAAGTGTTGCAACAGCAGGAGGCGTTAGCATTGGCGTTGCAAAGCGGCCTATACCCAATGCGCCAATATTTGATAGTATAAAAGTTGGTTTTAGGGTTTGATTCAGATTGAGGTTTTGATGTTGTGCTTGAGTTTTCATGGATTGTAATTGCTGATTGAGGCTTTGAATACTAAGGCTCTCAACAGATTGAATCACTGGGACCAACAAACCGTGAGGTGTTTGAATTGCAATGCCTAAATGAATAGTCTGATCAAATCGGGTATATTCTTGATAAGGAATATAATGTGCATTTAAAGCAGGGTGCTGCATCAAAACTTTTGATAAGCAATTGATCACATAAGGAAATAAACGGTTTTTTTTATACCAAGCTGAAATATCAATGACCTCAGTGAGCGTAGTCGGTGCAGTTGAGTGATGTGTTTGTTCTAATTTGTAAGCCATTTGTTGGCGTACACCTGATAAATAAGGGTCAAGTGAAGGTTTTGGGGGTATTGTTTTTTGATGAGTCATCACAATATCTGATACTGTAATCAATTCATTAGGGCCAGAACCTTTGATTGAATCTAGGGGAATATTAAGTTGATGGGCCAAGTGTCGAGCAGCCGGTTGTGCAATGACTGTTGTGGTATCGGATTGTATAAGAGGGGGTAATGCCGGCATTTCTGATAAAACTGATTGATGATCTAACTGTCCCACAACAGTATTGGCTTCATCTGTTAAGTGCGTTTGAAGAGTGGCTAAAGGGGCGCCTGTTTGTACAATATCGCCTACAGCAGCACATTGCTGAATCAATTGACCTGTATAAGGTGAGGGGATTTCTACAAGGGCTTTAGCGGTTTCCACACTGACTAAAGATTGACCTTTTTTAATGGTTGCATTGAGAGGAGCATGCCATTCTCTCACAGTGGCTTGCGCTAAGCCTTCCCCTAAATCTGGTAAATTAAAGGATTTCATCCAGGATACTCCATCAGTGTTGTGATCGCATGATTAATATGTTTTGTTTGGGGCAAGTAATAAGACTCTAATTGAGCATAAGGCATCACCGTATCGTAGCCTGTAATTCGCATGATAGGCGCTAATAAGGATCCCCAAGCTGATTCTTGTAAACTTGCTGCTAATTCTGCCCCTAATCCAGCTGTTCGGGCTGCTTCATGGACAATAAGGCAACGGCCTGTTTGACGGACTGAATTTAATAGTGTTTTAAGATCTAAAGGTTTAATAGAAACTAAATCGATGAGTTCGACTGAAATGCCTTGTTGATGCGCCCATTGAGCCGATTGATACGCTAATGGTAGCATTGCCCCCCAAGCAATCAGAGTGAGGTGATGACCTTTTGAAATGCATTGAGCTTGATCTAACTTTGGCCAAGGTGCGTTTCGATCGATAGGTTCTTTTAAAGTATGATAAATTTTTTTAGGCTCTAAATAAACCACGGGGTCAGGTGATTCAATGGCTGAGCGCAGTAAGCCATAAGCTTGACTTGGGCGAGTGGGAATGACAACGCGTAAGCCTGGAATATGTGCAAATAAAGCTTCTGTGCTTTCAGAGTGATGCTCAGGGGCATGAATGCCGCCTGAATAAGGGGCTCTGATCACCAAAGGGCAAGATAAACGTCCCCGTGTTCGGTTGCGCATACGGCTTATATGGCTAATGATTTGCTCAATAGCTGGATAAATAAATCCCATAAATTGAAATTCTGCAATGGGTTTCAAACCATGTGTTGACAACCCCACTGAAAGGCCTGCAATGAGCGCTTCAGATAATGGGGTGTCTAATACTCGCATGTGTCCAAATTGATCTTGTAACCCTTCGGTTGCTCTAAATACTCCTCCATTTTTCCCAATGTCTTCTCCTAACAGCATCACATTTGGGTCTGCCTCAAGGGCATCGTGTAAGGCTAAGCGAATGGACTGTACTAAAGTATAATACTCACTCATGATGCTCAGCCTTTTGAATGCAATCTTGGCGCTGCCATTCAAGCGCATCGGGCAAGGTCGAATACAGATGATCAAACATTTCATGCGCTTGAGGTTTTGAATGATTTTGTGCGATTGAAGTTTCCGCTTCAATGAATTGACTTTCTTCTTGAATAATGGATTCGATGGCTGTTTGATTCAGTCTACCAATTGCCTTAAGATGGGCTTCCATTCTAGGTATGCCGGCAATAGATGCTGCATTTGAGCGTTCAGTTTCAGGCATATAGCGCCGAGCATCATCGACGGTGGTATGATTGCCCAGTCGATAATGTACAGCTTCAATTAAAATAGGGCCCTTGCCATCACGAGCAATGGCGATAGCTTGATCTAAAGTGAATTTTAATGCAATAGGATCATTCCCATCGACACGTAAAGCTTGGCATCCAACAGCCAGTGCTTTGTGCGCAAGTGTTTGGGAAGCCGTTTGTTGATCTAATGGAACTGAAATCGCCCATTGATTGTTACTGATAATAAATACAACAGGGAGTTGGTGTAGCGATGAAAAATTCAGCGCTTCATAAAAATCACCTTTTGAAGTTGCACCATCACCCAATGAACACATCACAATAGAAGAGGATTTTTGGTACTTTAAAGCGTAAGCAATGCCTGAGGCGTGAGTGCATTGTGTGGCAATTGGAATACACATGGGAAGATCTTGAGGGTAGCCTTGTGTGTTGGCACGTTCATCGCCTGACCAATATTGCAAAATGGTGCTGGGGGTCATGCCGCGTTGGAGTAAAACACCATGATCACGATAGTAGGGTACAAAAACATCATTCGAACTTAAAACCTTGCCTAAAGTGCTTGAAATAGCCTCATGGCCATGTGCTGGTGGGTAAGTCCCTAATTGTCCGATGCGCTGAAGTTGAGTGGCTTGTAAATCTAATGCTTCTATGCGGCGCATGTGACGGTAAATGTCCAAACACCAATTAACATCGATGCCTTCAGGATAAGGGCGAACTAATGTTCCATCTGGATTGAGATGTTGGATAATCTCAAGTGTGTGGTTGATGTGATCGTTGTAAAACATGATATGCGAACTCACGAGCGAGATATTCCATAGATTGATGTTGTTGCGCAGCTTGGCTTAGCAGCTGTTGCGTACGCGTGTAAATGTTCTTGATTTTATCATCAACCCAACTAGAATCCAAGTTTGCATATAAACCTGCAACATGAATCAATCCGCCGCCATTAGCTAGATAATCAGGTACATACGTAATCTCTTGAGCTTTAAAGAGTTGTTCAGTGTGATCGGATGTATCGCATGGATTATTGGCGCTGCCCACAATAGAATCAGCTTTTAGTAAAGGAATCGTACGCGCATTTAGAGTTCCGCCTAATGCGCAAGGGGCAAATATATTTGCTTGAATAGCATAGATATCTTCTGGTTCAACAATATTAATATTAAACGTTTTAGAAGCTTGTTCACAACGTAATGGATCAGTATCTGTTGCAATGATGTGTGCGCCTAAATCTAATAATATTTCACATAGATACAAGCCAACAGCGCCTAACCCTTGAAGCGCAATGGTGACATTGGAAAATGAACCATAACCCTTATGTTCAATTAAGGCTTCCATCGCATAACGAACACCTTGTGCAGTATAGTAAGAGGGGTTACACGTGGACTTAAGGTGTGTATCTGCCAACACATAAGGTGTTTGTGTTGCAATTACATCCATATCCTGAGGCTGTGTTCCACTATCAACTGCTGTAATATAGGTGCCGTTTAATTCATTTAAAAAGTTTCCAAAAGACTTTAAAATTAAATCACGTTGTTTAGAATCACAATGTTCTGGAATCATTAATACAGATTTCCCTCCACCGTGAGGCAGCTCATGCATGGCTGCTTTTAAAGTCATTGCATGACCCAATTGTAAAGCATCGTTGAGGGCTGTATCGAAATGATCATACTGAATGCAGCGACATCCTCCAATGGCGGGGCCTAATGCTGTGCTATGTAAGGCAACAATTGCGGTGAAATCCAACTCAGGGTCACGATGAACATAGATCTTTCCGTATCCTAATGCTTTTAAATATTTTGAAGGATCTTGAGTCATGAGTATGAGCCAACCTTGAATTAACGCTCAGTGGTGCGAATATTAATGCTGCCATCTTTTTGAAACGAAATGCACTGTTGTCCAATGTAATATCGATCGAGTAGTTCAATAAGGTCTTGTTTAAGCTGCTCAATATTGACTTCTGGGACTTGAGATAATAAACCTTGTAGTCGGGTTAGAGCAATTCGGCTAGATGTTTGTGATGTTCTATTCTTTTGAAAAAAAGTGGCCAAGCCTGTTAACATGGTCATGCTCCTGCTTTTTCATACCATGCAAACATTTTAGAAAATAATTCGCTATACATGGATTTAGAGGGATTAGATTCAGTGATGCCTAATAAATGATTCACTGCTTTTTGATAAGCTTTGCCTGCATAAGATGTCGAATTGTAAATAACAGGGATGCCTATGTTAGAAGCCCTTAGAATGGATTGGGATTCTGGAATAATACCTAATAATGGAACTGATAAAATCTCGACAATATCGTCTACACTGAGCATTTCACCTTTTCGAACACGTTTAGGATCATGTCGAGTAATGAGTAAATGTTCTTTAATGGGTGAGGCTTGTGTTTCTGCACGGTATGTTTTGCTGCTTAATAAGCCTAGGATTCGATCGGAATCACGAACTGAAGAAATTTCGGGATTGGTTACAATAATTGCTTGGTCTGCGTGATACATGGCAATCATCGCTCCATGCTCAATGCCTGCAGGAGAGTCACAAATAATGTAGTCAAATTCTTGTTTGAGCTGAGCAATGATTTGAGCAACACCTTCATGGCTCAGGGCATCTTTGTCACGTGTTTGTGATGCAGGTAAAACCCACAAGTTATCACATCGTTTATCTTTGACTAGAGCTTGATTCAGTTGCGCATCACCTTGTATGACATTAACTATGTCATAGACTACTCTGCGCTCACAGCCTAAGACTAAGTCTAAATTTCTCAAACCAATATCAAAATCAATGACAACAGTTTTGTGTCCCAATAGTGCAATTCCTGATGCAATTGCAGCTGAGCTGGTTGTCTTGCCTACGCCTCCTTTCCCAGAGGTCACCACGATGACTTCTGCCACATTTTCTCCTTAATCAATGGTCGAAACAATGCAAAGGATTGTATAACAAATTGAGCTCGATTTAAAACAAAAATCAAAACTTATTTTGATGTTTGAAATCGCTGAATGACTAATTCATCGGATTCAATGCTAACAATGCAGGGCGAATCAATCTTCATTGCTTCATCAAAATGTTGGTATAATCCAGCAATTGAAATTAATTCAGGATTGAATGACTGCGCGAAGATTTTGCTTTCAGTGTTGCCGTCAGCGCCTGCAATCACTTTCCCTCTTAATTGACCATAGACATGCACATGCCCTTCAGCAATCACTTGCGCACCCGGATTGATATGCCCCAAGACAATTAAGTCAGATTTAAGGGCCTGTATGTGTTGGCCTGATCGAACGGGGCCAGTGATGATTTTTGCGGGATGTCTTGAATTGGAATGATTTTGAACAGACGATGATTGGGTATGATTTTTAATTGGTGATAAACCAATGGCTTGAAGGATATTAGATTGCTCAGCAGAGGCATTTGAAAAACCGACTGGTTTAAGCTCATAACTTTTTAATAACTCAATTAACCCCTGAGCTTGAATGTTTTCAAAAGATTCAGGATGCTGAGTTAAATCCAAAGTAACCCAAATGCCTTTTAGTAGTTGAGGTGCTTGATCTTGAATAAATTCAAGCTGAGCTTTTAAGGCTTCAATGTTGAATGTACGCACACAAAAGTGAGCGATCGGATGAAAAGTTCCTTTTAGTCGAAAGGCTTGATGGCAAGATTGAACGTTCTTCATTCTGCTGATCTATCCTTGATCTGATGATCTATTAATTTAATATATTGATAAATTAAATCAAATATTTTTAACATTAAATAAAGCTTTTGAGTTATTGGATTTATATTTGTTTGATAGCTTGGGTTGTGTTATTTTGAGTTCATTTAAATTGCATCAGGAGCTAGTCTATGACAACTCATCATTCCTTGATCATTTTAGGCTCAGGGCCAGCTGGATATACTGCTGCTGTATATGCTGCACGTGCAAATCTTAATCCTGTTGTCATAACAGGTTCAGAGCCGGGGGGGCAGTTGATGCGCACAACGGATGTTGAGAATTGGCCAGGTGATTCGGAAGACTTGCTGGGCCCAGATTTAATGGACCGCATGAAGAAACATGCTTTAAAAGTAGGTGCCAAACTGATTCAAGATCATGTAGAATCAGTTGATTTAAGTCTTCGCCCATTTGTATTGAAAGGTTCTGAAACAACCTACACTGCAGATGCGCTCATTGTTGCAACAGGTGCAACGGCTCAATATTTAGGATTGCCTTCTGAAACAGCCTACTTAGGTAAAGGTGTTTCAGCTTGTGCTACTTGCGACGGTTTCTTTTATCGAGGTCAACGTGTGATGGTCATTGGTGGCGGGAATACCGCGGTTGAGGAGGCTTTGTATTTGGCCAACATTGCATCACATGTCACTTTAGTGCACCGTCGCGATACCTTGCGCGCAGAGAAAGTGTTAGCACAAAGAATACTTGATCGTGCTCAGGCACCTAATAGCAATATTAATATTCTCTGGAATCATGAGTTACATGAAGTATTAGGTGATGCTTCAGGTGTTTGTAGTGCAGAAGTTCGATCTACACATGATCAGGCCATTCAAAATATAAACGTTTCTGGTGTTTTTATTGCAATCGGGCATCAACCCAATACGTCTTTGTTTAAAGATGCTCTTGAAATGAAACAAGGTTATATTCAAGTTCGATCAGGTGCCCATGGAGGGGCGACTGCAACTAATGTTCCAGGTGTGTTCGCTGCAGGTGATGTCATGGATTCTGTTTATCGACAAGCAATCACTTCTGCAGGCACTGGTTGTATGGCTGCATTAGACGCGGAACGTTATCTCGACCAGCTCACACATCATCATTGATCGGCATGTTCTATCATTGAATAAAATCTTTTGTTGATTGAGCCCATTGATGTGCAAGTGATTTGAGTTCAGATTCGTCTATTTCAGTGAAGGATCTCTCTTTGAGTCGAAGAATACCTTGTGTCCAAACATGTGAGATTTGATGAGTTTGTACGGCATAGATCAATTGAGCAATGGGGTGATGGTGAGGATAAGTGTTAAGCTCATCCAAATTGATTGCGATTAGATCAGCTTGCTTCCCGGCTTTCAAAGAGCCCGTCACTCCTGATAATCCAAGTGCGGCTGCATTGCCTAATGTCGCGGCATGTAAGCACTGGTAAGCGGATAAGGCTGCTGGATCTTGTGCGGTGATTTTTGAGCTTAATGCCAGCATTCTACATTCATCTAATATTGATAAAGCATTGTTGCTTGCAGCGCTATCTGTGCCGATACCAAGGTTAATTCCGGTTTTAATGACTTCATGTGCATTGAGATGTCCGGATGCAAGTTTTGCATTTGATTTGGGACAAGTAATGATATGGCTGCCTGCAGATAAAACGTGCTCTAAATCTTCTTGAATGCTTTCAACCATATGGACTAAAATGGTTTTTGAGTTCAATAAATCGAATGTTTGAAGGCGTTCGATCGGTCGCATCCCTAGGGTGCGCAAGCTGTTTTCAACCTCATAAGCTGTTTCATGGCAATGAATATGAACAGGCCTTGGATCCTCTGCGATCAATGTTGATAATTGCTCCAATGCTGAATTGTCGAGCAAATAAGGGCTATGAGGAGCCCAGGCGTATTGAATCAGATCATGTTGAAATGCTTCTTTTAGGTAAGCTGCGCCTTTAATAAACCCATGCTCAATACTGGGGTTCCAAGGGGTTTCAATGTCTCCTAGCCATAATCCAATGGTGGCCCGCATGCCTAATTGGCTACAGACTCGAGCACTGACATCAGGCATGAAGTAATGTTCATTGATGCAAGTTGTTCCACTTTTGAACATTTCGGCAATGGCCAAGCGCATGCCATCCTCAATGAATGATTTTGAAATAAGTGCTTTTTCCGCAGGCCAAATTGAATCTCTTAACCAACGTTCTAAGCGCAAATCGTCTGCCAAGGCTCTTAAAAAAACCATTGGGCTATGAGTGTGAGCATTAATTAACCCTGGTAGTAAAATGTGTTGATCGAGGTAAAAAGTTTCTTGTGTGTCATAACGTTGTTTGAGGGTCTCTACAGGCCCTATTTCAAGAATCTCTGAGTGATCAATGACCAGCCCAAATCCTTCGATTGGATCAGGTTGATCAGGTTCCATGGTCAAAAGCCAGCTAGGTATAATTAAGGTGTCAGCAAGTGTTTTCATTTCAAAGATCTCTTTCGAATGCGGTTGAGTGGGTTTTTAAAAAGATTTTAAATTCTATCGTGATTTATTTTATAAATGCAACACAGTATATTTAATCACCCTAAGGCTACGCTGACAGCATTGATTACTGTTATTGAATTGTATATGATAAAGTTCTTTGTGATTTTTAACTTAGAGACAATTAAATGAAACATTCTTCAAATGTGTTGGCAGTTGAAGCTGAATTGAAGCACTCATATTTAGATTATGCAATGAGCGTAATTGTCGGCCGGGCGCTACCTGATGTTCGAGATGGTCTGAAGCCTGTTCATCGTAGAATTTTATATGCGATGCATGAGCTGGGAAATGTTTATAATAAACCTCATAAGAAATCAGCGCGTGTTGTGGGTGATGTGATTGGTAAATATCATCCCCATGGCGACACTGCTGTATACGATGCAATTGTTCGAATGGCTCAAACTTTTTCAATGCGTTACCCTTTAATTGATGGTCAAGGTAACTTTGGTTCTGTGGATGGTGATGCACCAGCTGCTATGCGGTATACCGAAATCCGTCTTACAAAATTCGCGCAAGCATTGCTTGCGGATTTGGAAAAAGAAACGGTTGATTTTGTTCCAAACTATGATAATACTGAATTTTATCCTTCAGTACTTCCAACACGTATTCCCAACTTGTTAGTGAATGGTTCTTCGGGTATTGCTGTTGGTATGGCGACCAATATCCCGCCTCATCATTTGGGCGAAGTGTTAGATGCTTGTTTGCATTTAATCGATACACCAGATGCAGATGTTGATGCTTTAATGCAATATATTTCAGGCCCTGATTTTCCAACAGGTGGGACGATTAATGGTCGCTCGGGTATTCGTGAAGCTTACAGAACAGGTCGAGGAAAAATCACCATTCAAGGTAAAGCTAAAATTGAAACTGCTTCTAATGAGAAAGAAAGTATTGTTTTTTATGAACTACCTTATCAAGTGAACAAAGCGCGGGTGCTTGAAAAAATTGCAGAGTTAGTTAAAGAAAAAAGAATTGATGGCATCACTGCGCTGCGTGATGAGTCAGATAAAGATGGCATGCGTTTAGTCGTTGAAGCACGTCGAGGCGAAAATATAGAGGTATTATTAAATAAGCTCTACAAGCTTACTCAACTTCAAGTGTCCTTTGGCATTAATATGGTGGCGCTTGATCAAGGTGTTCCTCAATGTCGTGGATTAAAACCTATCTTAGAATCATTTGTTCGCCATCGAAAAACTGTAGTGACTCGACGTACTATTTTTGAACTTGCAAAAGCCCGTAGACGTGCGCACCTTTTAGAAGGTTTAGCCTTGTCATTATCACATATTGACCCGATTGTTACTTTGATTAAAACGGCTAAAACACCTTCAGAAGCCAGAGAACAACTGATGCGCCAACCTTGGGATGCAACCCATATTCAAGCCATGCTGCCAGAAGATCGCACCATTTGCAGACCAGAAGATTTAGATGAATCATTTGGAATACATTCCAAGGGTTATTATTTATCACAAGAACAGGCCCAAGCAATTTTGGACTTAAAACTTCAAAAACTTACAGGTCTTGAGCGTGAAAAAATCATTGAAGAATACAATGGCTTAATTGCCAGCATTCAAGATTTTATTGAAATCTTATCTAATCATCATCGATTATTAGCCCTCATAAAAGAAGAATTATTAGAGATTAAAAAAGAATTTAACGATGAGCGTCAGACTGAGATCAAAGAGCGCACTGATTTTTCAGATGAGGATTTTATTGCAAATGAAACAATGATGGTGACACTTTCACACACTGGTTATGTTAAAAGACAAGCAACAGATTCATATCAATCGCAGCGTCGTGGCGGAAAAGGCAAAAC
>MDTD01113440.1_pt1 | contig 12103 bp, 1 predicted proteins | sample 811221 | NCBI WGS metagenome assembly MDTD01 (sample SAMN05326646, study PRJNA326480) | marine metagenome | isolation source: seawater | place: Pacific Ocean: South West | collected 2011 | reverse complement strand
TTAAATAAAATAATTTATAAAAAAATTGATTATTTATATTTATAATAAATAATATGAAACTTGTGGTAGTAGAATCTCCAGCTAAATGTCAAAAAATTCAGAGTTATTTAGGGTCAGGATTTATGGTTAAGGCATCGTTTGGACATTTTCGTGATTTAGATAAGAAGAATATGGGAATAAATACGGATGATGGAAGTTATACACCGAATTATATTATTATTTCTGATAAAAAAAAAGTTGTAGCAGATTTAAAAGCAGCTTATAAGAAATGTGATAAATTAATTTTGGCTGCGGATGGAGATGCTGAAGGAGAAGCAATAGCATTTCATTTGAATGAAACTTTAAATAACGGAAAAGATAATCATGATCGAATAATTTTTAATGAAATCACAAAAACAGCACTTACAAATGCAGTAAAAAATCCAACAAAAATTAATATAAATAAGTTTCATGCACAACAAGCTCGTAGAGTTTTAGATAGAATTATAGGATTTATGATTACACCTTGTTTATGGAAAAATATTCAATCAAATTATAAGAAAGGTGAAAGTTTGTCTTCAGGAAGAGTTCAATCTATAGTAAATAGGATTATTATAGAGCGAGAAAATGAAATCAAAAATTTTGAAAAGAAGGAATATTTTAATATTAGTGGTAATTTAGATTATAAAGGAAATAATATAGAAATAAAATATGAAAAAAAAATAAATAAATTGGAAGATGTTTATAAAATATTTGAATTAACAAAGGAGAATGATTTTATTATTACAAAAATAGAGAAAAAGGATAAAAAAGAAAAAGCTAAAGCACCATTTATAACTAGTTCTCTTCAACAAGAAGCACATAATAAATTAGGAATGAATGCGAAAAGGACAATGTTAATAGCTCAAAAATTATATGAAAATGGTAAAATTACATATATGAGAACTGATAGTATTAATATATCAAAAGATGCTTTAAAAGATATAAAAAATGAAATTTTAGAATGTTATGGAGAAAAATATTTTAGTAATAATACTTTTAAAACAAAAACAAAAAATGCACAAGAAGCTCATGAAGCAATTCGTGTAACAAATATTCAATTACATGATTTAAATGATGATTATGATAATGATATGAAAAGGCTATATAGTTTAATATGGAAACGAACAATTTCTAGTCAAATGTCTGATTGTAAAAAAGAAATTCTAGAAATTAAGATAAATTTAGATAAATATATATTTATAGCTACAAATGAACGAATTTTATTTGATGGATTTCAAAAGGTATATAATATAGTAGACAAAAATAGTAAAATTTTACAAGAATTAAAAGAAAAAACAAAATTAGATTTAAAAGACTTAAAATCAGACGCAAAATTTACTAAGCCTGAACCCAGATTTAATGATGCTTCATTAGTACAAAAACTTGAAAAATTAGGAATAGGACGTCCATCTACTTATAGTAATATGGTGTCTAGTGTAATAGATAAAAATTATGCTGTAATTAAAGATTGTGAAGGTATAGATATGGAAGTAGAAAACTTGAGTATAAAAAAAGGAGAAGATATTAAAACTAAAAAAGAAATAATACAATATGGAGCTGATAAAAAGAAAATTACACCAACAGAAACAGGAATAATGATAAATGATTATTTATTAAAATATTTTGAAGAAATAATTAATTATGATTTTACTGCTAATATGGAATTAGAATTAGATAAAATAGAAAATGAAAATGCGAATTGGAATGGAATCGTAGATATAATATATAAGAAATTATTATTATTTATTAATAATACACCTAAAAGTAATATTATACATAATTCAGATAAAAAACAACTAGGAATTAATCCTAATACAAATTTAATGATAGAAATTTATGTTGGTAAATTTGGATTGTGTATTCATGAAATAGCTGAAACAGGGAAAGGAAGATTTATAGGTATTAAAGATAGTAAATTAGAAGATGTAACATTAGATAAAGCAATAGAATTATTTAAATATCCTTATGTATTATTTAATTATCAAAATAAAGATGTTTATTTAAATAAAGGTCAGTATGGATTATATATAAAATATGATAATAAAAATTATTCAGTAAAGGATTTAGATGAGAATAATATTGATTTTGATAGTGTTAAAAAGCTATTAATAGATAATAAAAATAATGGTTTAATAAGAAAACTAAATAAAGATATTGAAATCCATAATGGAACTTATGGATATTATATTAAATATAAAACAAAAAACTATGCTATTAAAATTACAAATAATTTAACTCCTAATGATAAAATTCATATAATAAATAATATGAATGTTGATGATTGTCTAAATATAATAAATAAAAAAACAAAAACATCAGAAAAACAAACAAAAACATCAGAAAAATCAGAAAAGACAACAAAAAAATCAGAAAAGACAACAAAAAAATCAGAAAAGACAACAAAAACATCAGAAAAACAAACAAAAACATCAGAAAAATCAGAAAAGACAACAAAAACATCAAAAAAACAAACAAAAACATCAAAAAAACAAACAAAAATATCATAAAAACAAACAAAAATATCAGAAAAAAAAGAATTAATATAATAATTGAAAAAGATAAAAGTTAAAAGTTAAAAAGTAAATAAAAAAAAAAATAATATTACTTAATATTATAATGACATGTAAAATAGTATCATTTATATTAATATTTTTAATTATTATGTATTTATCAATAAATAGTAATATTGTCGGTGGTAATTTTTTAAAAGATCTACAAAAAAATAAATTTTTTAATAATACAAGTATATGTTCAAATGATGATGATATTATGAAATTATTATATAATAAAAATAGTTGTATATTTGTAGATATTTTAAATAAATATACAGACGATAAAATACTTCAATATTTAAAAAATAAATATACAGGAGTATCTACTGATATCGACATTAATATAATCAATGTATATTGTAAATTATATATGCCTTTAAATATAGTTATAAGTAATCCAACAGATTTAAATAATACATTAGATAGATTATTTGAATTATTAAAAAAAATTAATATAAATTTTATAAAGTTAGATTACTTTAAATTACATAAACTTTATACAAGTGAATATAAACATGATACACAAAAATGGTATGAAATATATAATAACCATAAAAACATATATAAATCATACTCACTAAAAAGTTATAAAATCGCTATAACAAATTTCTTATTAACAAGTATTAATCCGGTAGATAATAATATATATAATAAATTATATTATTATATAAAAAAAAAGAGTGAGACAAATGAATCATTTAATGAGTTTTATACAATAAATAAAAATACAATAACAGAACAATTATTATTTTCTAATTTTGATAATATTGGTGAACAGAATAGGACTTTTGATTATGCAAATAGTATAAGACATTTAATCAAAATAATTGAACATATTAGTAAAAATGATTTAACTAAACTTGGGGAGTTTAGTAATGATTTATTAATATTTAAAAAACGCTTAAATAATCAAAAATATAACTTATTATTTGACAAGTTTAATAATGAATTAATAAAACATCAATATTTATATAATAACTTATGTAATACTTCATTTTTTAAAAATAGTTTATTAAGTTGTCCATCAAAAATAAGTTTACATATAGATGGTAAAGAAGAATATTATAATTGTAATCAAATAGAAGATGATATACCGTTTACTAATAATAATAAAAATAAAAATAGTTGTAAGGTTTGTAACTATAGTATAAAAGATTGTAAAATAAATTTAAAATGTGAAGATCCCGGTGTTGTCAATGATCTAGATTTTCATTATATAGATCCATCTAAAAAATATACAAATATATTACAAAATAAATGTATGTTAAATACATCTATTGTAAATTTACCAAAAATTGATATAAGTAATGAAATTAAAAAACAACAACTTGCTAGTTATAATAAACATAAACAATTTCACTATCCTAAATGTACTACTAGTAAATCTCAACTACAAAGGTATTATTATAAGAAAAGATTTTTAATAAATCATAAATGTTATTATATAAATAATAATAATATATATAGCTATATATATATAAATAAAACCGCAATTGAACATATATTAAATTACCTTACTAATAAAATAAACGCACCAAACTTTAATAAAACAAAAAAATCAATAGGATATTTATTAACTAATAAAAACACTGTATATGGAACAGGAAACAGTGATTTATTGATACATTATGTAGTCGAAAACAATAATGGGGTAAATGGAAATAATGAAACATATCATTTAAATACAAATTCAAAAAAACAAATAATAAGTAATGTTACAATAAAGGAAAGAGATAGAGAATTAACAAATAATAAACAAATAGTTATAAATATAGGTCGTGGAGGCACAGGAGGATCCGCAGGAAGTGGTTCCATGGGTGGCGAGTGTCCAACTAAAGGTGAAGATACAATAATATCATTTAGACTAGACGAAAGTACAAAAAGACTATATAGTTGGTATACAAAAAATAACATACCGCTTAAAATTATTGCATATGGTGGTAATATAAATAATAAAAATAATTCTCAACTATATCAAACAGGTGATATTGTATATATGTCACAAAATAATAAAGGTTCTATACATAGATTCTATAAAAAAAATAATATATGTGCAGGTAGTGGAGGAGCAACAATAAATCAATTAAATAATGAAATTAAACTGACCCCTAATAATACAATAGAAGAGTTTGGAAATAAGTTTAATAAAAAAGAATTATTTAGTATTAAAGGTAAGAAATATTATTTATATCAAACCAGTAATTCACAATATAATATTACTAGTAATAAAAATCAGATTATTAATTATCCTAGTGGTGGTAGAGGAGGTTCATTAAAAAATGATATCTCATTAGACGGTTTAAATAGCACTTCATATGGTTGTGGAGGAGGTTCAGGCGCTATAAGAATCCAAGCTGACTCGGCGAATAATAAATATGGTAAAGGTGGTAATGGAGGAAATGGTGCCGTTATTATAATGAATGAAAGAGGTAATATATTATTTAATAGTACATTATTTGATGATAGCGCAATAGTTAGTAACCCAATTAATATAACTATTCGTACTGATTCTACATCTTCTGACCTACAGACAGTATGGGGGAAACCATTTAGTATTAATTTATATAATAATGAAGTCTTTTATATAATTTCTATCGGTGGTGGTGGAGGTGGAGAAAGTGTAGGTTATAGTGGAAATGCAGGTAATATAATTATATCTAAACACTACAATATTAATATTGACCAATCACATATTTCTGAGAAGCTCTATAGAGACTATAAAAATACATTTAAAAGTTTAGAAGACGATTTTATTTCTAATATCTCAAATAAGATATTTAATGCTATAAATAATTCATATTTAGGCTTTAATTATAATAAAGATGATTGTAGAAATAAGTTTATTAATATAGATAATACAGATGAAATTATAACTCAAACAAAATATAATCATAGTATTAATATTGCAGGTTTATATAATAAGTGTTTATCAAAAAAACAAATTATAAGAACTCCTGATTGGCATATATTATTTTCAACAAATTATATGAAAACCGAACAAAAGAAATTTAAAAATATTAGATTTATAAAAACACAAGCATTCCAATTTAAAATTGAATTATATGATAATGATGATTCTATTACTAATTTAGTAACTGAAGATAATGTTTTTAGTTACTATATTAATAATTCTATTATCTTATATAAAACAACAGAACCATCCGAGTTAAATAAAAGTTTATTTATAAAGAACCAAGATTTAGAAGATGAACATTTCAAAGATTTTGAAGTAGAAGATGGTATATATTTCTTACATGATAATAACAATTTTTATTTTATTACTAAAAATCTAGATGATAAACAAAATACAGAAAACTTATGGATTAATCAAGATATTGTTAAAATTACAGAGATTAACTCAGACAGTAATACATTTAAATGTATTACAAATATAAAACCTACTACTGGAGAGAATATTATATGTTCTATTAAATTATCTAGTAAAAAAATAAACGACTTACATAATATAACTGATTTAGAAAAAAAAATACCCAATAAAAGTTGTAAGTATATTACTGAAGAAGATGAAGATTACTGTAATTTTAAAGCTGATCACCAGTATAATAACAGTTATAAACTGTGTAAAAGTCCTGAATGTGACCTACCTCAAGATAGGGAAGCATGTTGCAGTAAAAAACCACAAACATGTTCTGAGGCTAAAGAGATATATGATGACGACTTTTCTTCCGCACCATTTAAATGTCCTACAGATATGCAATGGAGAGATAACCTCACCCCCGATGTAAAATGTAAAAGTCATCCTTGTACAAACCCAGATGACAACTACAAATGCTGTGTATATACACCAGATAAATGTAGTTCTTTGGCACCCCTGTTGCCAGATGGTTCTATAAATCCACTAAATACGGATTTCTATAAAACTCACAAAGATATACAATACAACGACGCCGCCGCTGATGCTCGATGTAGTATTAAAGAGGAGAAGGAACAGGAGCATATGAAGGGTAGGTGTGATAAAAATAATATTAATGATAGAGATATATGTAGTAAAGACAAAGATTACGAGAAATGTTCATCTATCATCGACCCCAGTGAACGTGATAAATGTGCCACTATAGTCCCCATTCTCAACACGGGGATAAAAATAATAGGAAAGTTTGATATTCAATCACAGGAACAATGTGGCGATGAAACGGTTACTCCCAGAGATTGGAAATGTAATTTAAATAAACCCACTCACAGAACAAAATGTTGTGAGTATGAAATACCTAAATGTAAAGACTCATTTGATTCTAAGTGGATATCAATTACGCCAAACTTGGATGGCATGACTTCTACCGAAGAAAATTTCCAAAAAGATAATTGGTGCAATGATACAAAACCAAACCATATGTGGGATTCCAGCAAAGACGAGACCGCACTCTCTAACAACATATGGCAGTTAAATAGCAGCACAGCAGTAAAGGCAGAGATTGCGAGCACATGTTGTAAACCTAAAAAGGAGAAATGTTCTAATATTGCTCAGAAAGAATCTTTCTGCTCTAACGAAAACATTTCTGGATATACCCTAGGGGCAGATAATATTAAAACATATACATACGATACACTTTCTGATAATAATGAGTGTGCAGGGAATACGTGCGACCCCAACTCCGCAGATGATATAAAAAATTGTTGTAAAATACCAGCACAATTAAGTTTACACCACATAGATAAAGATACCTATAAAGCTGGAATAGATAATAAAGCCTCAACAGAACTTATAAAATGTAAAAATTATCAGAATTGTAGTTTATATAGAGGTTTAAATTATACAGCAGATGCTTATTATAAATATATTGAAGCAAATCTACTATCAAACAACCACTCCACCACCTCCCCCTTCACCACAAAATTTAAAAAAATACAAAATGCTTCAGTAAAATTCAAAAGTGATGGTACATCTATAAATGCTAAAAACATGCCGTTAACTTATGAGTTTCCTTATGTTATATATGACATATATACACCATACATATCATCATTTACAACAAACAATTTGCTTAACTATAATTCTAGTATCAGCTCTACAAACATACCTAATAATTGTATACAATATGAATCTTCAGATCTTCATACTAATACAACGTCTTTTACTATTACCGTAGACTCATTCTACTCTACATATAATATTAGAGTAGGTATGGCTGTAAATATATTATATAAAGACGGTGATAAATATGAAGCACGATTCTCAGGAGGACTTTTTGATAGTGTTATTTTAAATAAAACATACACAGGTCATCCTACATATGATAATAATAAAAATACACCTTTCATTAATAAATATGTATATTTAAAAAGTATTGACATGCTCGCCGGATCGCCAAGACGATATAAACTAACTTTTGGTTGTCGTGAAATTAAACTAAACACAGAGCTTTCCGTCACTGAACTCGGCTCTCGCAAGCGTCTTGATGATATTAGTAACAATGATGGATTGTTTACTATTCCTGAAGATTCAAATAATATATTTGATACAAATGATAATGGCACTTTTAAAATAGAAGAATCCACCCCCGGAACACAGTGTTTTAATTTTGAGAACAATTCACAAACAGAAAACATTCTCCTTAGTTTCTCATATTTTGGAGTACAGATTGAACCAGGAACAGGAGGGACAGGAACCGGAACAGTAGCAAACAATAACATGGTTTTTAAATTTGATAATTATTATATTCAAGATTATCAATTTATTTGGCAAACGAACCCTGTTTCTGGTGAAGATAATAAATGGAAAACGAAGCCATTTAAGTACTGTAGTTTAGAATGTGAATATAATCACTATAGTGGTGTATATCCGCCTCAGGGTTCCACACAGGGAATTACCAATGAAAACATTTATGCGGGTTATGGAAGATATGGATTAAAAAGTAGTTCTTGGGGTATGATACTTCAACAAGAACTCGCACAAGATACACCAAACTTATATGAAGGACTTATAGACACTGAGGTCAACCCCGCCCAGAGCGGAGGAAGTATTGGTGGGGCCTTATCCTGCGTTCCCCTACCATCTAGAACGAATAATCCATTAGGTCGGGCGGAATGTGATTTTAGAGAATCATTAAGTTCTCATAAAGCAAAATGTTCTGATATTACAGATATACAAGATTTTTGTTATAAAGCAACGAAGAATAATAAATCATCACAAAATTATCTATCCAATGAGTGTAAATCATATGAATGCAACTACGAAATATCTGAAGATATAGGTGCTTGTTGTGATACGACTGATCGAGATAAATGTAGTATATTGGCTGGTAATGATGGCCTCGACACGGACGGGAATATTAACACTATTGGATATAGTAACTGGAAAACTGCATGTGCCACCCTGGGGGAAAATGGGAAAACTTTTATACCAAATGAAACCAAAAAAGATCATATATGTAAAAAAACACCATGTGTAAAAGAACCAGAATGTTGTTTTGAAACTAATAGTACAAAGACGTGTGAACAAGCACACGAAATGCACAAATACAACGCACAAAAGGCCGCTCTCCAAAAAAATCCGAAAACTACCCTTTGGAATAGTGATATAAATAGTGATAATTGCTTTTTCGATCCCGACCCCCTATGTTCGGATAAAACTATAAAAAACCTAGATGTTAATGAAGCTGATTGGAAACTGCGTTCAGACTACGATGGCAAATACGAAAAATATAATATACACAACAACAATACCATGAGGACAATAGATAAAGAACAAACAAAACAGAACTGTTTACAGATAAGATGTGGTGCGCTCACGCCGTCGAACGGGTTCTTAATAAATGAGGACGAGGTAAATACGTTTGTAAATTATGATGACACATCTGCCTGTTATATGATAAAGTGTAAAAACACTAAGCCGCCGCTCGGGCACGAGGAAGCCAAGGTAATAGACCCAGACAAAAAAGATCTCGAGGTGTCATATGCAAACACCGAACAGTGTTATAAGATAAAATGTGGTCACACGGAGGTGAAAGCGTCCGATCCCGACTCCGCCGCGACGGCCTACAAGAAGGAGGAGAATGATGACTTGGAGGTCTACACGGACGAGATGGATGACTGTTTCTTTGATGGTAAAAAAGAATGTTCTAAATACGACCCACCCGATGGCATGGAGGTGAACCCCAACTCACTGGATAAGAAGAAGCCTGGAGAGGAAAATCCCTACTGTTTCAGGAATAAAAAATGTTCTTCTTACACGGATGCTGACCTCGGCCTTTCCCCCGAGACCCCAACCCCAACGTCCTACTTGACGCGGGATATCAGTCAAAACGAGCAACGCCCCGCCTATAACAACCGGAAGACAACATGTTTAAGAAAAAAAAAATGCAGAGATTTCGATACGACTCCAACAGATCCTTCCGGGGAGGTGATCAACTTCAATGAGAAACAGCGATTTTTAAATAGAAACTGCCCTGGAGGAAAGCCGTGCAATGGGACTGATAAGTTCCTTGATAAAATAATCGACGACCCCTCGAATTCCACCGGGGATGGGGGCCTCAATGGGGATCCCGAGAAGTGTTTTATTCCACTCTGTAGCCAGGATAGCATCGATAATCTCGGGGGCACGGAGTCTGCCACATACTTGGGTGTTGATAAAAATAACATTAAAGTCATCGATGAAAATAAGACTGAGCCATGGAGGTGGAATAATGCTTTGAAAAAGCACACCCCCGCTCGAATCGCACGTCATTGTGCAAAAACTAAATGTGTGGATCCCGCCAAAAATCAGGGTAATTGCACCCCTTACAAAAAACTGAATCCAGCTCGTAAGATGGCGGTAGGTGAATGGGTTGACTGGCAAACGTTCAGTAACTGGAATACAGGTTGTTGGGCGTTCGATTCAAGCCACACTCATTGCGGTGGAGGGAAAGAGCTTCAATATTCTAGGGTAGAAAATAATAATATTCCGAGTGAATCAAACTTAAATTATAACATATTAAATGGAAATGATATAATAAATTATGCGGGTGTAAAAGAAATAAAACATGGAAATAGTGATGATGTAAAAGAAATGAAAGGAGGAAATAGTCAAATTTTGTTAGATCCAGAAAAAAATCAAATTGTAATAAAGTTAACAAATGGACAGCCATTTCTGGACTCAGATGGAAAATATAACGGAACATATGAATATGAAGGGGAAATATATGATAATAATGAAATATATACTATGAATTATGACTATATACACAGTATAAAAGACAGTGTGGACTTAGGCTATGATACGAATTTAGAATATATATGTGGATATTTTAAAAATAATGATGAGTTAGAAATAACTAATTTATATGAATGTAATCTACCAAATGAAATCAATGTAAATGAAACTCAAATATCAATAAATAATAATTTAATTTATATTATTTCGATTACACAACTATTAAGTGATTATAATTTATATAAAATTGATACTACTACAATTAAAAAAAAATATATAGAATTAAATACAAAATATATGAAAAGTGCTTATGAGTTTTATTTTGTATTTAATTCATCGATATTTCCTAATAACCAACTTATAAAGAATAATTTATATAAACTAGCAACAAGAGATACCGCCAATACTATTAAAGTAAAATGTATAGATAATGTAGATATTTATGATATAATTTTAATAAATAGATCAAAAAAAGACATATTTGAACAACAAACTATTTATACAATACACTATGTAAATACTAAAGGTTGTAATACTAGTGATGATGTGTTTAATACTAACGATAGTAAGATTTGTTGTGATATACCTGTATTAGATAATGATAGTATTACTGATTGTAATGATGATTTATCATTATGTTGGCATAGTGAAGATAAATGTAAACTTAATTTTATAAAGATTTTAGACGAAATTGATGGTAAATTTTACTTTTCTACAGATCATATTCCTAGAATAGGAAATTCACCAATAGATATAGAGGTTGATATATTTAGAGATGATACTAAAGTGAAAAATGATATAACAGTTCAAATAAATAAAAATACAGATACATCTAAAATAAGCGATATAAAAAAAAAAGAGTTTTGGTTTTTAGGTAATCCTAAAACTATAGAACAAACTGTTATAAATGATTATGATTTGATTAGTGATGATTTTAAATTATTTGATAATACTATTACTATACAAAAAAGAGAATCAAACAGTCATACTTATTATAATATTCCATCATTATTATATTCTACTAATAAGCCTATCCAACTTAATAATACTACTAATGCGTATTTCCAACAATATCATTTTAAAGTGATATTTACACGGAGTGTTAATATAACAGATTTACACATTTATGCATCATATATCTCTCTCCCCCCCGATGCCGGTCCGGTGCCCCGGGTCTCTATTAGAAGAACATCAGGCGCCTCTCCGGATGTGAAGGAGACTAGTTTATCACTAGCTAAACTAGATACAGATGATTTCGGAAGCATTCCAAACAAAGAAACTTATAAAACACAACTAGAACTTCCATCGGACAGCGATAATACGAATGGCTTCATTTTAACCTTTAAGGTTCCTAGTAATGTCGGATTAAATTTATATAATT
>MDTD01025372.1_pt1 | contig 12103 bp, 11 predicted proteins | sample 811221 | NCBI WGS metagenome assembly MDTD01 (sample SAMN05326646, study PRJNA326480) | marine metagenome | isolation source: seawater | place: Pacific Ocean: South West | collected 2011 | reverse complement strand
CGATAAACGAATTTCGTAATAACCATTACGGACGTGGGGGCAGTACCCACCACCTCCACCAAATTTAACATGGGGGGTGAAACAGATTCGACGGGTGACTAAAAGTTATTCTTTCGTTCGGTTTTGTACCACCGCAACGGACTAAATTATAATTGCTAACGAAAGTTATGCACTTGCTGCTTAATTAATTAAGCAGACGGGGTTTGGGGCACCTGGCAACAGAACGCCCCTTTTTTAATTTGGGATAAACTAAGTTAATAAACAATAATGTTTAAAGTAATAAAAAAAATTGATTTTTCTTTAATAATTTTAATTATTTTATTTAGTTATATTTGTGGACCACTTTTTCAGCTTAAATCATTTGGTCCTGGTGACGACCTCGCATTTATTGAAACATTTAGTTCAGGATCTTTAAGTGAAAGATTAATTGATATATTTGGAGAAAATAAAACTTATATTCAGAGGCCAATATCTACTTTTTTTTTAAGTCTAACACACTTTTTTTTTCAAGATAATTTTATTCTTTTCATGTTAACTTTTTTTTTAGTTTTTTGTTTAATTAATTTAATAATTTATAACACTTTAAAGTTATTAACTAAAAACAACGATATACCAAAAACATATTTAATTTTATCCTTAATACCTTTTTTAAACTCCTCATTTTTACAATCACCATATTTAGTTTCAGAATATATTTTGCCTATTTTCTTTTGGTCAATTTCGTTTTTTGTTTTAATAAAATCTATTATACAAAATAAAAATAGTTTTTATTTGTCACATTTCTTTTTACTAATGTCTTTAATGTGTACAGTAATTAGCTTTCCTTTGTTTGTGTTAAACATATGTTTTCCACTTATACTTTGGAGAAAAAAATTATTAATAAAAAACTATCTTTATAAAATTTTATTTCCAATATTTTTTGTTTTTTTAATTTATATTTGTTATATTTTTTTAATAAAAATTTTTCACTCAAATATTTATGGTTTATCAAATCTAAATTATAGATCTCTCCTTCAAGGTATATATTTTTTTGTAACAATTTTTGTGGAGTTTCCCATTATGTTAATTGAGGCTATAAACTTTACTAATTTAAAAAATGCATTTATAATTTTATTTTTGGTGTTTCTTTATTTTTTAATTTTGAAAAGAAAAAATGAATTAAATCTTATTAACGAAAAATATAATCTATATATAGTAGTAATATTTTTATCACTTTTATCAAATTTTTTAATTTTCTTTATTTCCGGTTATCCTTCCGTAACTTATGGATATTACAATAGAATGCTAGTAACTTCTTTTTTTTGTTTATGTTTATTGTTGTCATTTGTTCTTAATTTGAAAAAAAGTTTGTTTTTATTTTTTTGCAAGATAATTTTGGTTTTTTTAGTATTAAATTCCTCAAAAATTATAACAAAACAAATAGAACAAATCGAAATAGTAAAAAATGAAAAAATAATAGAATTGACAAAAAAACTGGAAAATTACCAAAATACTAATAATGAAATATTTTTAGGTGCTAAACTTCCACTTTATTTACAAAATAATTTTAACAGCCTAGAAATATTTTTTCTGACTTGGGATTTGCAACAAATTTTAAAAAATAATAACTTATTTTTTGCAAAAACTTTCCCTATATCTGCAGAGGTTATGTTTTTAAATGCGTTCAATCCAGCACATAACATTTTTTACTATAATGATAGTAAAGAATTTGATTCTTACATTTATGTAGACGATAAAACACTTGTTGAATTTCCCACTTTAAGAGAGTTTAAAATTTTCTTAAAAAGTCAAAATAATAATTTTGGTGAAGTCAAAACTAACTTAAGGCAAAAACTAAGATTAAAATTAAAAAATCTCTTTTAAGTTTTTATATTAACTAAATTCAAAATTTTTTTAAAATACCAAAAACTCAAAAAAGATTATTTGATCAAAGGTTTATTTTTTAAACGATAAGTATCTATTTCGTAATTTTTTCCAGCACGTGGGCCTTTAGTTAAAACAAGTACCCTAGATTTTTTTAAAGCTTTAAATGCGTGCCTTTGAAAAGGAAAGCTCACTGATATATCTCCAGATTGCATTTTAACTCTCTCTTTTCTCTTTTTTTCTTCTGAATAATAATATATTTCTCCATCTAATACATAATTCCATTGTTTAGTCCTTTTGTGATAATGATTTCCCCTGATAGCTCCTTTTTTAAAAGTTATTATTGTAATTGAATTTATTTTTTCATTTTCTAATATGTCGGTAATCTCTCCTCTTTTATCTATAAAACTAGGTAAAAGTTTTTTTTTTTTAATTCTTTTTTTTTTCATTTTTAGTCTAGTATTTTTGGTTCAGGCAAGGGGATAATGAATTTACCTTTAAAATTTTTTTGTCTAAGTTTTGGAATTATTATATCTGATATATGCCAGGATAAAAGAACTAAATAATCTGGTTTTTCAGTATATAAAATTTCTTCATCACATATTGGTATTTTTGTACCAGACATATAAAATCCAATTTTTTTTGATCCTTTAACTTCTAAAACTTTATGAATATAATTATTTAATCCTACATAATTTATTAAAGTACTTGCTCTAGCTGCTGCACCAATTCCAAAAATTTTTTTTTTCTTTGAATTTAAATCTTTTATTAACTCAAATAATTTATTTTTTTTGTTTTCAACTTCTAATGAAAACAATTTTAATTTTTTTAAATTAATATATTTTTTTTCATTCTCTATCATTTTATTAACCGAATCTTTTATTGAATAAGTATTTTTATTACATGCAAAAACTCTTATAGATCCTCCATGAGTATCTATTTTTTCTACATCAAAAATTTCTAGATTGTTATTCTTAAAAATATATTGAAGACTCTTTAATGAATAATATCTTAAGTGCTCATGATATATGGTATCGTATTGAAAAGTTTTCTGTAAATCTAAAAAATAGTGAGATTCAGTTATAAAAATTCCTTTCTCATCTAATATATTTGAAACTGCCTTAACAAAACCATTAACATCAGGAACATGAGCAAATGTATTTGTTGATGTTACAAGTTTAGCTTTGCCATTTTCTCGCAGAATTTTTTTAGCAATTTTTCTATTAAAAAAATCTATTATTGTTGGAATACCTTTTTTAATTGCAATTTTACCTATATTCTCTGGGGTAACTCCTAATACTTTGCAATAATTTTTAAAGAAACTTAATAAATTTCCATCATTGGAACCTATGTCAACTACTAAATGTTTTTTGTTTAATTTAAATTTTTGTCTACATTTTTTTGAAAGTTTCTCAAAATTATCACGTAATGCTTTTGTTGAGCTGCTTGTATATGGAAAATTTTTTGGAAAAACTATTTGAGGATCCACCTCATAACCTAATTGAATTAAATTACAATTTTTACAAAAAAATAAATCTAATGGATAGGATATTTGTTTAAATTTTTTTAAGTTAAAAGAATATATTTCGTTAGCAATTGGTACTTTGCCCAAAGACAAAAAATTGACTATGTTTTTTGATTTGCAGGATTGACATTCATCAATTAATATACCTTTCTGATCAATCATTTAATAAAATGTTTACTTTGATTTACTTTTACCAATATTCTCAACATACCAATCTGTTGTATATTTTATACCCTCATCAAGTGTGATTTTTGGTAAAAAACCAAGTGATTTTAACTTTGAAATATCTGGACACCGTCTATTTGTGCTACCTTTTTGTATATCACCAGAACGAATTATAATGTCTTTTTCAAAGTTAGTTCCTATTTTTTTTGCTAGATCTGAAATTGTTATTTCGCTATCAGTACCAATATTGTATATACCAAGATTACTTCCTTTTTCATAAACTTTAATTAATCCTTCTATAAAATCATCAATATAAATAAAAGCTCTCGTTTCTGTTCCCTTTCCTTGAATTTCAAGAGTTATTTCTTCATTATTATTGCTCTTAATTATACTTTTATTTATTTTTGAAATAAAATCTGGTATCACGTGCTCCCAGCCCATATTTGGGCCATATACATTGTGTGGACGAAAAATTACACTTTTGTTGAAATATTTTTTACCGTAATTTACTGTCATTAGTTCACATAATATTTTTCCACCCCCGTACGAATATCTAGGATTTAAAATGTCTGGTATTTTGAGATCCACTTTCTCTGTAGTAGGTATATGATCTGGTGTTTGATAGACTTCAGAACTTGAAGCTAAAAAAAATTCTGATACGCTATTATTTATTGAAGATTTAATTATATTTACTATTCCCTTAACGGCAATATCAAGGACAATTTCTGGTTTTTCATAAAAAAATTTCGTTCCATTTAAGTAAGCTAAATGAAAAACTATATCTACATTTTTACATGCATTTTCTACAATCTTTTCATCTCTAATATCACCCTCTATAAATTCAATTTTTTTAAGCTCATTTTGTAATCTAAATCCGTTACCCCTTTGATAATTATCTAAAACTCTGATGTCATTACCTTTGTAAATTAATTTTTTTACAAGGGAACTACCCATGAAACCTGCACCACCAGTAATTAATATTTTTTTTTGTTTCATGCTTTACTTTATAGAATATCTTAATCTTATGAGCTTACCATATATCTATAACTTTGATATTTTTAGGTATTTTTAATTTTTTATATATTTTATGTGGAGTGCCAATTATTATCACATTTGCTTCTTTCAGTACTTTTTCTTTAGATACAAATTCTTTGTTATTTGCAAATTCATCTGAACATAAAACTTTAGCACCCTTGAATTCCAATATTTTTGCTAATTTAAATGAAAGTGAGTCTCTAGTATCATCAATATTGGCTTTAAATGTCATACCTAAAATTCCTACTTTTTTTTGTGTTAAATCAAACTTTTTTTGTAACTCATCAACAATAAAATTTGGTAAACCTTCATTTAACAACATTGCAGAATGTCCAAGAGGAAAATTATTTTTATTGAATGCAGCTAGTTGCATTGTATCTTTCATGAGACATGGTCCTGAAGCAAAACCTGCTGTTGGCAACCACTTTGCTCTATCGTATCCATCAATCATTGAATTCCTTAATAACTTGTAATCAACATTAAAGCTTTCACAAATCATATAAAATTGATTAGCAGTTGCAAATTGAATGTACCTTAAAGAATTAGTAAATAATTTAATTAATTCGGCCTCTTTTACAGATGTTTTAATTATTCGAGGGGATATTATTTTAAATAAATTAGAGGAATTTTTAATTGCATTTTTTGAAAATCCAGAGACAATTTGTGGTAATTTTTGAAGCTCCTCTATTCCATAACCTTGAACAATTCTTTCTGGGCAATATGAAAGATTATAATTTTTATTTTTTAATAAACCAAATATTCTTTTACATGTGTCAGGAAAAACTGAGCTACGAATTATTATATTTTGAGATTTATTTAAATATGGAATTATTGTTTTAAATAATTCAACAAATTGTTTTGTTTTAGGATTTAAGTATTCATCTACAGGAGTGCCAATAGTAATTATAACATTTTTAGCCTCTTTAATAGATTTTATATTTAGTGTTAAATTTAACCTTTTATTTGATAAATTTTTTCTTAATAATTTTTCTGCCCCATATTCTGTAAAGGGCATTTTACCTCTCTTAATAATTTTTAAAGATTTTTTATCAATATCATAAAGACAAGTTTTAAGTCCTTTTTCAGCAAACAAAATACCTAAAGGTAAACCGATGTGACCAAATCCACCGACTATAATTACTTCGTATTTAAATTTTTTCATAATATAAAGAAATATAATTTTGAGTATTATTTATTTTTATACATATCATCTATTGTTTTCTTTAAACCTTTTTCAATATTAATAAACTTATTTTTAATTGACCACCCTGTCAGGGATTTAGCTTTTTTAATACTCATTCCCCTATTTACATCTAAAGTCTTTTTTGGTCTTATGAATCTAATTTTATTATTAAATTTCATTATTTTTTTTGAAATTTGTATAATTTTTTTAATAGTCGTTAACTTTCCAGTACCAATATTTAATATCTCTTCGTTGCAATCCTTATGAAGAAAAATACCTTTAACTTGATCATCTATATAAATAAAATCGCGGCTTTCTTTTCCGGTACCATATACTTCTAAAATTTTCTTTTCATTTTTCATTCTCCTAATAATAGTTGGTATAAAATGATCAGATAAATCGCCTGGCCCGTAAACTGTGCCTAATATTAAAGTTGTAGCCTTTAATTTAAAATTTACTTTTGCAGTTTCTAATAAAATTGTAGCAATCTTTTTATTATATCCAAAATGTCTTGTCTCTGGATTAAGCATTCCTGACCAATAATCTTTTTCCTCTAAGAATGGTCTCCCCAAAGGGTATGACCAAATAGAACTAACAAAGATAAATTTTGCCTTGTGTTGATATTTTGCCCAAGCAGAAATAATATTTAAATTTATTTTAAGATTGTTTGAAGTTTGGTGAAAACTATTTTTTTTAGACCATTCTTTATTTCCTGAAACTTCTGCAAAATGAAAAATATAATCTAAATTTTTTATTTTTTTAAAATAGTTATTTATAAGATTATTTTTCGATAAATCTATTTTGCGCGGTAGAATAAATAATCTAATATTTTTTTTTTTACTAATTAAATTAATAAAATTTTTACCTATAAAACCTTTTCCACCCGTTACTAAAATATTCATTTTTTTGAATTTAATATTTTATAATTACATTAAAGTATTAAAATAAAGTTCCTCATTATAACCACTACGGTACCAAGATGGCACTCTATAAATTTTTTTAAATCCAGTATTTTTAAATATTTCAGAAATTAGAAAACTATTATTATCGTGATTTAAAGATAAAAAATATTTTGATTTATCAGCTGCTAACTTTGTATAAATTTTAGCCTGTTCAAATGACATTTCGGTAATTGAGTCACAATTAATAATTAAATCAATATTATCAGGCACTAAATCAAGATCTGTAGATTGAATAAGTTTAATTTTGTTTTTAAATTCTATATCACTAATATTCAATTTTTTTATTTCGTCTCCTATAATGATATTGTCTTTTCCAATAGTGTTTCCAAATAAATAAGCTTGTGACAAGCTTCCTAATGATAAATCTAAAATGGTGTAATCTTTAATTTTAAAATTCCATGAGTGGTAGGCACTTAAACCTAATCCAGCACCAATTTCTAAAACTCTTGGATTTTTAAAATTAAAGTTTTTTGAAAATTCCAAAATTTTCATTGCGTGATACATTTGTTGTATTGGAGCATATGAAACAATTCCGAATTTAGTTTTAAGGCCAAATTCACCTTTGAATAGGTTAGGAAAATTTGACTCTACTTCTAATTCTTTAAAAATATCACTAAGCATTTTGCTTGGATCATCAAAATCAAATTTCAAAAAATGGTATGTTTCTGGAAATTTTCTAATTCCTAAAGAACAACATAATCTAAAAATTGTATCGTATACTGTTTTATTCAAATAAAAATAACTTATACGGGGATTGTCTAAAACATGCTTACAAATATCTCCAAAACCATAATGCAAATCATTGTTGCTTGGATTTGCAACTTCAGAATAAAATTCTTCATCTCCCATTTTCATAAGTTTTTTATGAAAATTTTTTTTATCACCAATGGTATACATATCTTCCCAATGAGCACTTACTAGTATGTCTTTATTAATTATATTTCGCAATCTGGTAACAAAATTTTTATCAAAATCAATTTGTCTATCTGGCTTGCTCACAAAAACATCATTATATTTTTTTCCATCAATACTTTTTATTGGTAAAGCAAAAGACTTAATAATCTCCTCTTTTTGAGCAATATAATCTCTTAATGCTCTTAAATATGATCTAATGTAATTAATGTTAACCATTTTTTTTTAATACTTTATAGACTATTTAAATGCAAATAAATTTCTTAATTACTGAAATAAATACTATTACACACTGAACTCTGGATTTTCATTTGACGTGATGTTGGTTTTAATAATAATCCACTTGTCTAGATAAATATTTGTTTTGTCTACTGGAATTCTATTCCACCATAAATCTGGGCATATTACATATCCTTTTTTTATTTGATCTATATAAGCTGCAGCCCACCAACTATAACCACTATTCGACATAATTATAAAATCACAATTCATCATTTTCTTTAAATCTTTTATCGCTGACGCATCATCACCAATGACATATTCTATGTTTTTTATTCTATCATCAAAAACTAAATTGTTTTTAGGCCACTCCACTTCTTCACAGAAAATTGAAATTTTAATATCTTGATAATTTAATTTTGTTTTCTTTATAATTTCGTCTATTCCTTTTTGATAATAATCAACATTTAAAAAATCAACAGGGCCACCTTTTTGGTCTCCTTTCCTAACATGTAAGGCAATAGATTTTATTTTATTTGAATTTTTGTCCGAATAATTTTCTATATTTATTTTATCTAAAATTTGTCTAATGCTATTTTTTATATAATCAACATTTTGGATATAACCATTAAGAAATAAGTTTTTAAAAGCTGGTATTTTTTCAAATTTCAAGGGGTTTGAAATATTTATATCAATATAATTATACCTTCCAAATGTTAAAAAGTGTAAAACAATAAAGAAAAGCCTTAAAAGTCTTGATACCCAAATATTTTTTATGATTAAATTATCTTCTAAATTTAAAAACTTATTAATAGTAAAGGGTTTTGTAGCAAATTGGTTTTTTTTGTTAAACCAACAAGCGTCTAGAATTAGTTTACATTTATTTTTTTTTGCTAATTGATAACCTGCCGCATATTGAAATAATTGTGCACCGATACCACCACTTAAAACTACAATTACCATTTAGTAAGATCTAATAATAATTATTTTTTTATTATTTTTAATATTGGTTTTCATAAATTATTATAAATTTAATTTAACTTGCTAACCCAATTTTTAATTTTTTCTGCACTTATAATTACTCTTATACAGTCTGCTTCATCTTCAGTTTTTACTTCTACGTACTTTTGACCATTTTCCTCCTCTTTAAAAAATGAAATTTCAGAACTAAAATTTTCAAAAAAATCTTTTGTAAAATAAATTAAATGACTACCAGTAATTTTTCCATCACATCCTCCTTCTTGATAACTATTATCTATTTGAGACTTTCTACAATTAGGAACCTCTAAAAAAATAAAACCATTATTATTAAGAATTTTCGATATTTTTTTAAAAAAGTTTATTGGATCTCTTAGGTGCTCTACTGTGTGTGAAGAATAAATAATATCTATTTTGTTAAAATTTTCTATTTCGATTAAAAATTCCTCTAAATTTTTGAAACTGTGAAAATTTTCATATTCAAAATTTGGGATTAACGAAGGTTCAATATTTATAATATTTAAATTTTTTAAAGCCATTAAATAAGAAATTCCTCCATGGCCAGCCCCAAAGTTCATAAAATTTAATTTTTCATGAATATTCTGAATTTTTTTTTTTATAAATAAATAATGACTTAAATCTCTAGGTATCAATAATATATTTTTGTAATATTTATTATTAAGCCAATATATTTCTGAGTAGAATTTTTCTAATTCCTTTTCTGTAGGCATAGGATCAACTTGCCAAAAACCTAAATTATTCCAGATTAATTTTTTTTTTCCGAATATATTTTTCTCAAATTTATTTAATTCGTGGAATCTCAAAAATTCTTTAATGCCTCCTTTTCTCAAATAAAATAGGTATTTTCTTAACTGATTAAATATTTCTTTCAATTTTTTCTTTCTAAGTTTATTTTTGAGCGGTTACTAATATAGCAGAAGTAACTATATTAAAATAATAAAATTTTTTGAGTTAAAGCTGCTTTCCAAATAATAATTCTATGCATTAAAGCTCTTAAATAAAAAAATGGAATAATCATTAAATCGTTTAAACTTTTTATTCTGTAATAAAAAAATAACAAAAAAGGAAAGAAAACTACTAATAAAGAATTAATTTCTAAAATTCTAAATTTTAGTATTTCTTTATAATTATGATCTTTAACCAGCATCACTTTATCTTTGCCTCTTAATGCATTTAAAATCAATGCTAAAAAACTCCATTTTACCAATTGATGAAAAACAATCATATTTGCACTGAATTGTAACGTGTATTTTTTTTTAATTCTGAGAGCCAAATCAATATCTTCATATGCAATTTTATATTTTTCATTGAACATCCCAACCTCTATTAAAATACTTTTTTTATACGCAACATTGCAAGTTTGATATTGTCCACCTAAATAATTTTCAACAAAATGCTGAGATGCTCCAAAATTTTGGTTCTCAGCAATTGTTTTTCCCTCAATTCCTGCAATAGTATCCTTAGATAATATTTTCATTCCTTCTTCAATCCAATTTTTTGTAACTATGCAGTCCGCATCAGTAAAAAAAATATAATCAGAATTAGTATTTTTAATTCCATAATTTCTTACATCTGCAATACCATTATTTTTTTTATATAAAAAATATTTTATTTTATTTGATTTAAATGAGTTCACTATTTCAGAAGTATTATCTAATGAATTGTGATCGATAACTACTATTTCAATATTTTCATATGTTTGAACTAAAATAGAATTCAAACATTTTTTCAAATACTTGGAGTGGTTTTTTGTTACAATTATAACCGAAACTAATTTCAACTAACTATTAAATGAATTGTTTTATGTAATTTATAGGACTTACGTCTATGCTTGCATTTTGAAAACATGCATGAGTGCAAGTACAATTATGTTTTTGTTTTTTATTCAAAATTTTTCTAATATCATAATCATGATTTCTTAAATTTCCTACAGGATCTTTTAATTCACATACTCTAACTTCGCCATCAGCGTCAATTACACAAATATTATTTCCTGCACTACAAGAGAAATTGGCAAAATTTTTTTCATTTTTTTTAATGTATCCATCTGAAGCAAGAGCTTTTTTGTTCATTGCATGAATATTTTGCATTTTTCTATTCAATAAAAATTGTTTAAAATCAAGAGGTTTTGTTTTAACGTATTTCTTGTACATGTTATAAAGTCTATCCCATTCTAGTGGAGTAGGAGATTTTAATTCAGGATTTGCTGGATCTCCTCTTAACGGAGAAAATCCAATCTTCTCAAAACCAAAATTCTCCACTATATATTCAAATAATTTATTAGACTCATTAATATTATCATTACTTAAGACTGTATAGAATTTAGTAGATAAATTTTTATATTTTTTTTCTAACTCAATTAATATTCTCTGAGTTTCCATTGCTTTTTCAAAAGCCCCCTTTTTTTTTGAAATTAGATCGTGCTTTTCATAAAGGGCATCTATTGATACACCAATATTAATTTCTAATTTTGGAAGTTCATTCAACATTCTTGTTGTGTCATTTATTATTTTTTTGGTAGCGTAACCATTTGTAGGTAAGTGTAATCTTCGAACTTTATTATTTTTATAAAACAATTGCATAATTTCAAAAAAATTTTTTCTTAAATAAGGTTCACCACCAGTTAATAGTAAAAGTCTTATTTCTTTAAAATTTGACGAAATTTTTTCTAATTCTTCAAATGTTAAATCATTTTTCGTATCATTTAGCTTTTCTGAGTAAAAACATGTTTCACAGGCAAAGTTACACAATGAAGTTATAAATAAAATTACTTCATTTGGGGGAGTTGCTTCAAAATTATATTTATAATTGTAAGCATCTTTTGTAATTTCAATAAATCTTCTTAAAGGTCTCATTATTTAAAAATAACATTTATTAAGATCATTTGCAATTATTTGCTTTTTTTAATTCTGCTTGGGCTGCTGCCAATCTTGCTACTGGAACTCTATATGGAGAGCACGAAACATAATTTAAACCTACTTTAGAGCAAAATAATATACTTTGAGGGTCGCCACCATGTTCTCCACAAATACCAAGTTTAAGACTTTTGTTTTGCTTTCGCCCTTTTTCTACTGCTATTTCTACTAAATCTGAAACACCTTGATCTATTGTAACAAAAGGATCAGCTGAAAATATTTTATTTTCTAAATAATCATTCAAAAATTTTCCACTATCATCTCTACTAATCCCAAAAGTAGTTTGTGTTAAATCATTTGTTCCAAAACTAAAGAATTCAGCATG
>MDTD01149659.1_pt1 | contig 12104 bp, 12 predicted proteins | sample 811221 | NCBI WGS metagenome assembly MDTD01 (sample SAMN05326646, study PRJNA326480) | marine metagenome | isolation source: seawater | place: Pacific Ocean: South West | collected 2011 | reverse complement strand
TCCGTGTCTTAAGACAAAGTACCATCGGCGCAGAAAGGCTTGACTTCCGAGTTCGGAATGGGATCGGGTATTACCCTTTCGCAATAATCACCAGGCAAGGTCTTATACTTATTTAAATATAAATTGTAAAGGTAAAGTTTAAGAAAATAATTGTATATTTTTATATTTTTTTAATCAATTTTGGAAAATTTAACTTAATAATAATTTTATTCCCCTCTCCAAAGAAATTAATTTTTTTATTTTTAAAATTTTTAAAATTTTATGGGTTGAAGGTATATAATAGTCAATAGCACTTTTTCTATTTTCAATTTGAATTTTTGCTTTATATTTTTTATTTAGGAACGCAATTAAATAATTAATATCTATTTCTTGACTAGATCCTAAATTATATATTGGACATTTTGAACTTGACTTTTCTAAAATTTTAATAAGACACTTACACATATCATCTGCGTACATAAAACTTCTATAAGTATTTTTATTTTTTATAACTAATTTGCTCTTTGCTTTAACTGCTCTTAAAATTTGCGATATTAAATAGTTATATCTTAATATATGTTTGCCGTAAAAAGTAAATCCTCTAACAATGGAAACTTTAAACCCTTTATTTGCAATTTCCTTAAATTTATTTTCTAGTATAATTTTTTCTTTAGCATATTTTTTTTTATATCCTACAAATGTATTTATTTTTTTAATGCTAATTTTTTGATTTTCTTTAAATTTATTTTTTTTTGTTGACGGTCCATATACTGCACCAGAACTAAAAAAAACAATTTTCATAGTAGATTTCTCAACAAGCAATTTCTTAAAGTGTTCAAAATATTTTATAGTTTTTTTTAAATTAGTACTTTTAATACAATAAATTAGATAATTTGCTTTAGGTAATTTTTTTAAATTAATTAGATTATTATTTTGAGTTCTAGATATGTTTATTAGCTTATAATTTTTTTTTTTTCCAAAGTAATCGTTAAGACTTGAACCTACAAAACCAGAGCTTCCAATTATGAGTATTTTTTTCAATTTAAATTAATTTGCTTCGAAAATTTTTTTATCTCTTTCCACAACTTTAATGTCCATATTACTATAAAATTCTTTTCTTGGAAGAAGTGGCGACATATCTTCAATTGGATTTCCAAATTGAAGTTTTGGTATAATTTTTTGGCTACTTTTTATAATTACTTCTACAAACTCAGGCTGGTCAGAATTAATAATTTTGTTTAAAGATTGAAAATCTTTAAAATTACCTATTTTTGTGTAGTTTATATTAAACGCAGAAGCAATCTTTTTAAAATTTGGATTTGAAACTCCTTTTCCAGATGCCTCAAATCTTTTCTCTAAATATAACTCTTGAAATTGTTTAATAATTCCAAAACCGTTGTTATTAAGAACAAATATTTTTATTGGCAATTTTAATTTATCAATTGTGTGTAATTCTTGAATGTTTATTTGAATACTACCATCTCCATCAATGCAAATTATTCTTTTATTTTTTCTTGCTATTGATGCTCCAATAGATGCTGGCAAAGAATAGCCCATGGGTGAATTACCAAATGCAGAAAATAGTTTTTGACCAAGCTTTACATTAAATGCTTGCATCGTCCACGTTAGATGGCCTCCATCATCTGCTATAACAATGTCTTTTTTAGTTAATTTTTTAGACAATTGGTTAATAAACAAGTATGGATCAACAAATTTTTTATTATTATAAAATTTTTTTAGTATGATTGGATATTTTTTTTTCCAAAGAACACATCTCTTTATCCAATCTTTTGAGTGAATTTTTTCTTTTTTTGAAAGGTATTTGTTAAATATTTCTAGAAAATGTTTTGCATTATTGTTAATTTTAAAATTTATTTTTAAACCTCTTTTTTTATTAAGCTCATGTTTATCTATATCTATTACAATTTTAAAAGCGTTGCGGGCAAAATTTTTAGGAACTCCTCCAGTTATTCTGGTATCTAATCTTGATCCAATTGATAATATTAAATCAGAATTTTGTACTGCAAAATTTGCTGCTCTGCTCCCATAAACTCCGATGTTACCTATATAGCTTTTATGGTTATGGTCTATTAAATCAACACCGCTCCATGTTGTAACAATTGGTATGTTAATTTTATGCAAAAATTTTAATAGTTTATTTTCTGCTTGTGCATATTTTATACCACCACCTAAAATTATTACTGGTTTTTTTGATTCTTTGATTTTCTTAAATATTATATCTATCCTTTTTAAACTTGTTTTATTTTTGGAAGCTTTTCTAATTTTAAAAGATTTTAGTTTTTTTAAATTAATTTTTTTTTTTTGTAGGTCCATTGGAATATCTAACAAGACTGGACCTGGTCGTCCTGATGTTGCAATATAATAAGCTTTTTCTAAAATATACTTTATTTCATCGGCACTTTTTAGTTTGTAAGAAAATTTTGTGATTGGTTTTGACACATTGACTATATCTGTCTCTTGAAAACCAATTTGTCTAACATTTATTGTAGATTTATTAGAGCCTTGTTGTTCATATGTATTTACTTGTCCGCAAATATGTAAAGAAGGAATGGAGTCAAAGTATGAACAGGCAATCCCAGTTAGTAAATTTGTGGCACCTGGGCCAGACGTAACCATTGTACAAGAAAAATTAGGGCCCATCCTGGAGTACGCATCTGCCATCATTGCCGCTCCTTGTTCATGACCTGTTGAAATATATTTTATCTTCTTATTTTTTGAAAATGCATCCACCATAAATGATATCGCGCCACCTGTTATTAAAAACACGTGTTTAACTTTTTTTTTTAAAAGAAAATTAAGCACATAATCTGATAAATTCATTTATTTTTTTCTCTATTATTAATGAAAATACTGATTTTTTTATGCATATAATTTAGGTTTGTTATATTTAAGCCTTGGTGACAGCCAATTAACAATCCATACTTCATTATATAGTCTGAATTTTTAAACGAGTCTAATTTATTTCTATTCGATTTTAAATTTCTAAATGCTGGATGTCTTAAAATATTCCCACTAAATATTGGTCGTGTTTGAATACTGTTTTTTTCGAGATAAATTTGCAATTCCTTTCTGCTAAATAAATTATTTTTCTTGATTATAATTGGATAAGCTAGAAAATTGGTTTCTACATTGCTATGTATTTTTGGAGTTATAAAATATTTTTTATTTTTACTAAAAAACTCTAAATGATAATTAAAATTAAAGTTTCTAATTTTATTAAATTTTTTAAATTTTTTTAGTTGCACTAAACCAAATGATGCACCAATTTCTGATGGTTCAAAGTTGTAACCAACTTCAGAAAATACAAATTTTTTATCGTAATCAAATCCACTTAATTTAATATTTAATCTTTTATTGATATTCTCCGAGTCTTTAATTAATGTTGACATACGGCCCCAACTTCGCAGAATTTTTGCTTTATCATATATAGACTTACTATTTGTTAAAAACATACCCCCATTTCCAGCACAACTTATAATATGTGATCCATAAAAACTTGTTATTGATATGTCAGAATAAACACCTGTAGATTTTTTATTTATCTTGGCTCCAAGTGTATCAGCTGAGTCCTCAATAACCTTTAATTTATATTTCTTTGCAATTTTATTTATCTCCTTCCAATCAGGAATATTACCAATTAAATTTGGAATTACTAAAGCCTTTGTTTTTTTTGTAATTCTTTTTACTATATTTTTTGTATTTATTTGAAGTGTATTTAAATCAATATCGATAAAAATAGGGCTTGCCCCACTTAATAAAATTGACGAAACTGCTGTACCAAAATTTAAACATGGCGTTATTATTTCATCACCCCTTTTAAAATTCAAAACATTTGTAGCTAACATTAGTGCAGATGAACCTGAATTAACCATTAGTCCAAATTTTTTTGAAAACATTCTTGCAACTTTATTTTCAAAATTATTCACAGATTTGCCCATTTGTGTAGATTTCTTCAGCTGATTCATGACAGCTTTAATCTCATCATTCCCATATACATTTTTTCCGTAAGATATTTTCATTTTTTTATTTTTTTTAGATACTGAATAATTTGAGACTCTAATAAGCTGTTAATATTTTTTTCTTTAATTAAATTTTCTAATTCTACAGTCTCTTTTAAAGATTTTACTACATTCCACATAGGTTTCCATTTCAAGTATTTTTTAGACTTAATATTATTTAATTTTAAAATTTCAGTTTCTTTAAATTTTTTCTTTAATGAATAATTAACTTTTAATTTATTTTTCGTAATTTTTTCAAATATAGCAAGGATTTTTTTTACTTTAATAAAGCTACCTTTATCTGGTCCAAAATTCCAACTTATCAATTTAGATTTTAATTTTCCCTTGTATTGTAATTCTGCTAAAAGTAAGTAACCAAAAAGAGGTTCAATCACATGCTGCCAAGGTCTTACATGATTTGGATTTCTTAATAACAATCTTTTATTTTTTTTGCTAGCTAATAAAAGATCAGGTACCAATCTATTTGTTGAATAATCCCCACTACCAATGACATTTCCTGATCTTGCAACTGATATTCTATTTTTTAAGTTTGATTTATAAAAAAATGTTTGTACATATGAATTAACAATAAATTCTTTACAAACTTTTGAAGCGCTATAAGGATCAATTCCACCTAGTTGGTCTGTTTCCTTGTATATACTTTTATTTTTATCTTTGTAAACTTTGTCCGTAGTAAGTATAACAACTGATTTCGTATTAGTTCCTTTTTTAAGAATTTCTAATAAATTTAATAATCCAAGAATATTAGTTTCAAATGTTTCTTTTGGATTTCTAAAAGAATAAGAAACAAGAGATTGTGCAGCGAAGTGAAATATAATATTTGGCTTTGATATTTTTATAGCTCTATTAAGTTTTCTAAAATTTTTAATATCTCCTATAAAAGATTTTTTATAAATTTTTTTTGCATTTACCATATTAAATAGTGATTTATGTTTAGCTTTTAAAGCATAACCATAAACCTTTGCGCCTAATAAATTCAGAAATATTGAAAACCAAACACCTTTAAAACCAGTATGACCAGTTATAAAAACTGACTTATTTTTCCAGAATTTTTTTAACTCTTTGAGTTTATCCATGGAGTTTCTTTATTTTTATACATTTCATTAAAATCATTTTTATCTTTTAAAGTATCTAAACTTTTCCAAAAACCATTGTGCTTGAATGCAAATAATTTTTTTTGTTTGATTGAATAATTCAAAGGTTCATTTTCCCAAAATATTTCTTTTTTTTTTATTTTATTAATCATTGATTTAGAAATTACAAAATATCCACCGTTTACATAGACATTTATTTTTTTATTCGAATTATCAAAAAGATTCACTTTTTTTTTATTTATTTTTAATACACCATATCTTTGTTTAGGCTTTACGGCTGTTAGTGTTATTTGTGCTTTATTTTGATAATGGAATGTAGTTAATTTTTTTATATTTACGTTTGATAAGCCATCTCCATAAGTCATTAGGATATCCTCATTTAAATGCAGTTTTTTATAAGCTAATAAAAGTCTACCACCTGTACCAGAGTTAATTCCCGTATATATTAAAGTTCCCTTAAAATTAAGGTTCTTTGACTTAAAAATTATTTCAATAAAATTTCTTTTTTTTTGAATGATAGTGATATTTTTTTTTTTTTCTTTCAAAAAATAATCTATTATTGTCTCAGATTTATACCCAAGGCAAAAAACAAATTCTCTATAATTCTGTAGACAAAAACTTTCAACTAGATGCATAAGGATTGGCTTTGGACCAATTCTTACCATTGGTTTAGCTTTAAGTTGTCCCTCATAGTCTAGGCGAGTGCCAAAACCACCACATAAAATAAATACTTTCATAATTTCAATAAAACAATTTAACCTTTAGTATTTCATATAATGCGTTGAACATATGATAAAATTTAATTTTTTTTTCTTCAGAATGGGTTCTAGGTTTATATGGTATCATTATTGTTTCAATAGAGTATTTTTTCTTGCATAATTTACTTATTAATTCAAAATCAAATCCAGCACCATTAGAATTAACATTAATTTCTTTTATTTTATTTGTTTTGTAAAGTTTTGCTCCAATTATGTCGTTAAAGTTTTTTTTATAAAAAATATTTATCAATTTAGTTGTTAATAGCGTTCCCATGAAAGCAGGTCTATTTTTTAGTGATACTATTATTTCTTTTATATTTTTTTTTTTATACCTCTCACCAAATATAAAATCCGCTTTTGATTGAGATATTTTTTCAAACATTAAGTTAAAACCTTTGATATCGTACTCTAAATCAGCATACTGTATATAAATAAATTCACCTTTGGATAATTCAAAACCTTTTTTTATCGAGTCTCCAAAACCCAGATTTTTTTCTTTTAAAACTATTGTAACATTTTTCAAATATTTAAATTTATTTATTATATCTATGCTTCCATCATTAGAGTTATTATCAATAATTATTATTTGTTTGTTTGGATAATTTAAATTAATAACTTCTTTTATTGCGTTTTCAACTGTTCTCACCTCATTATATACAGGAACTAAAAATGTAACTAAATTCATAAAACATTTAATGGGAGTATTTGTTATATATAAAAAAAGCTAAATAATATATTAAATTGTTAGTATGGAGAAAATATTTAAAATTACAGACTTTAAAATTAAAATCTTCTTAATTTTTTTTTGCTTATCTGCTTATTTTTTTTTTAACCCTAGCTATTCAGCTGATTCTTTAAGATATGTATTTGCAGGCATGCAGTTGTTAGAAAACTTCTTTGCTTATATTTCAGAGCCTAATTTTAGCTCCAAGTTTAATGACTCGATAGAATTTCATAGTAAAATTGAATATTCATTTCCTAGACGAGAATTTTTCACAATTATTCCAAATCTAATTTTTTATAGCTTATCGATATTATCAGAGGACAGCTTAAACTACATTGTGATATTAAATCTTATAATTTACTCTTTAATATTTTACTACTGCTTTAAATTTTACAATTTTAATAATAATTTTAAAGTTTTAATATTATTTTCTTTTTTATTTTTTGGTCATTATCAAATCGTTGGCTGGAATATTAAGGTTTTACCAGAGGTAATGTATTTTAGTACATTATTATTTTTCTTAGTAAAATTAATTAATTTTAAAAGCATAAATTTTAGAGATATAATGATTTTAATTTTATTATCTGCAATTTGCTTTTTAATTAGACCTCAAGGTATAATTTTTTTTATTGCAACTTTTGCATATTTATTTACAAAAAAATTTTTTAAAGAAAAAATTTACAAATTAATTATATTTTTATTTTTTTTTAACTTATTTTTTTTTCCATTGCTTTTATTTTTAGAGCTTAATGGAATCTATAATATTCCAGTAATTTCGAAAGCAAATACTGGTCTATTAGATGGTGCAATTATTTCTGGTTGGATAAATTATTTTGAGGGAAAATTAGTTTTCCAAGAAATTCGTTTCAATGATAAACAATTCAACTTCGAACAAGACTACGGTTACATAGATCTTTTAAAAATTACACTTTATAGGCTTTATTATTTCATAAGTCCTTACAAATACTATCAATCAATTTTTGTAAATACTTGGAATGTTTTTTATTTTTTATTAATTTACATAATTGCAATAAATTATTTAATTAAAATGAACGATAATTTAAAAAAAAATTTATTTATTTTCTTAATCGTTTCTGTTTTATCTTTTCATTTACTTTTTCCTGTTACGGGGACTTTTAGATATCAATTATCTTTAATTGCAATTATTTTCGTATTAAACTTTGAATATTTAAATATAAAATTTATTAAAAATGAGTGAAAAACTTTATAAGGAAATAAAAAATCTTAATATTCTTTTGATTGGTGATTTCTTTTTAGACGAGTATATTTATGGAAACGTTGAAAGAATGTCTCCAGAAGCACCTGTTCCGATTTTAAAAGTGTTGAAAAGAACTCACAATTTAGGAGGTGCAGGAAATGTATTGAACAACCTTATTAATATTGGTTGCAAAGTTACAGTGTTTGGCAATATTGGAAAAGATGTGCCAGGAAAAAAAATACTTTCTAATTTAAAAAAAAAAAATATCGATAAGGATTTATTAATAGTAAACAAAAATATTAAAACAATTGTAAAATCACGTGTAGTTAATAAAAGTCAACAAATTGTTAGAATTGATGAGGAAGTAATCCAAAATGAAATTAATTTAAATAAAAGTTTGAGAAGTAAAATTTTAAAAAAATTCAAAAACTTTTCATTGGTTATTATAAGTGATTATGGAAAAGGATTTTGTTCAAGTGAAATTTGTAAATTTATAATTGCTGCTGCAAAAAAAAATAAGATTAAAGTATTAGTGGATCCGAACAAAAATTTTAATGATTATCAAAAATATAAACATGCTGATTTCATTACTCCTAATTTAAATGAAATGAAGATTTTGTTTCCAAAGATAAAAAATGAGACCAAAGAAATCTTTAATTGCGCTTGTAATATAATAAAAAAATATAAAATTAAGAATGTAATAACTACAAGAAGTGAGAAAGGAATTTCTTTTACCGATGGATTAAAATTTGTAAATATAAACACAATTGCTAAAGAAGTTTTTGATGTTTCTGGCGCAGGTGATACAGTTGTTTCAGTTTTTTCAGTTTTAATTGGGTTAAAAAAAGAAATAAGTTTTAGTTTGAAAATTTCTAACATGTGTGCGGGAAAAGTAATATCCAAAATTGGAACTACTCCAATCAGTAATAAAGAATTTAGAAAGATCTTAGATTTATGAGAGCTACAGCTTCAATAAACTTTAGTCGTGACTTAAATATTAAAGAATTAGAGTTATTAAAAACGGAATGTGGACAAGTCTTAGCTGAGCTTTACTCAAAAAATCATATTTACATTAAGAAAAAAATATAGATGTCTATAATAAAATCTCGAGTTAAACTTAATAATATTTTAAAAAAATTAAAAAATGAAAACAAAAAACTTGTGGTTACAAATGGATGTTTTGATATTTTGCACTCGGGGCATATTGAGTTAGTAAAACAATCAAAAAGGTTAGGAGATAAATTATTTTTACTAATTAACTCAGATAAATCAGTTAAAAAAAATAAAGGAAATTTTAGGCCAATACTTAAGGAAAATATCAGGTATAAGATAATGAATTCAATTAAATATATTGATTATATTGTTCCATTTGATGAAAAAACTCCTGTTAATTTATACAAAAAAATAAAGCCTAATGTGTTAGTTAAAGGCAACCAATATAAAAAAAACCAAATAGCTGGTAATAAGATAATAACAAAAAATGGAGGAAAAATTAAATTAATAAAAATGATAGATAAAATATCAACAACTGTAATTATAAATAAAATTAAAAATTTATGATTATAGTTACAGGAGGACTTGGATTCATAGGTTACAATTTAGTAAAAAAATTAAATTCTCTCAAAAAAAAAAATATAATCATAGTTGATTATAAAAATAAAAATTCAAATTCATTAAGAAAGATTAAATACAAAAAGTTTATAGAGGCTGAAAAATTTTATAAAAATATAAATTCTTTTTCTAAGTATAAAATCGATTGTATATTCCACCAAGGTGCTAATTCATCTACTACCGAAACCAATAAAAAAAAAATTTACAAACAGAATTACTATAGCTCAATAAAGTTACTAAAATTTGCAAAAAAAAATAGAATAAAACTAATATATGCATCATCTGCTGCAACATATGGAATTAATACAAACAAATTTATCGAAAGTAACTGGAAGCTAAAGCCGGCAAATTTATATGGACAAACCAAATTAGAATTTGACAAATATGTAAGGAATGAACTTCATAGGAAAAATTTTCAAATTGTAGGATTAAGATATTTTAATGTTTATGGACCATATGAATTTCATAAAAAAAATATGGCAAGTGTTATTTTAAATTTCAATAAAAAATTTATCAGAGAAAACTGTGTGAGTCTGTTTAAAGGTAGCCATGGATACAAAGATGGGGAGCAACTGAGAGATTTTATTCATGTTGATGATTGTGTAAATGTTAATTTATATTTTTACAAAAATTCAAAATCTGGCATATATAATGTTGGAACTGGCAAATGTGAAAAATTTAATAAAGTAGCAAATATTATTCTTGATTATCATAAGGCAAGTAAAAATAAAAAAAAATATATTGATTTTCCTAAAAACTTAAAAAAATCTTATCAAAGTTACACAAAAGCAAATATTTCAAAATTGATTAAATCTGGATATAAAAAAAAATTTATCAGTTTAAGCACTGGGGTAAAAAAATACTTAGAATTTTTAAATCGCGAATAAATTAAAGTTGGAAGTATACGTCCTCAGGTTTAAATGCTGATTTAATATCAAATACCTTTACATTTTTTAAATACGAAAATTTTTTAATTTTTTCTATACCAAGCTTTTTAAATTTTGAATGAATTACAGCTAATATAATATTGTTATATTCTTTTCGTTTTACTTTATGAATAAAATTATACCTTAAATTCTTGTTTTCAGGTTTTGATTTTAAATTATAGTCAAAAACATCTGGAATTATTTTATTTTTATTTAAATTTTTTATAATTTCAAAGACACCTGAATTTCTAGTATCTTTGCAATTTTCTTTAAAGGTTAAACCGAGTATCAATGTCTTTTTATTATTATCAAATTTATTTTTCATCATTTCATTGACGATAAATTTAGGTATATATCTATTAATTTTTTGTGATGATAAAATTAAATCATTTGGAAAATTAAAATTTTTACTTTTAAAGAAAAGATATAAAGGATCTACAGCTATGCAATGACCACCTACTAAACCTGGTTTGAAATTTATAAAATTCCATTTGGTAGAAGCTGCAGTTAAAACTTTTTTAGAATTTATTGATAATTTTCTACAAAGAACTGAAATCTCATTTACAAGAGCAATATTTACAAATCTTTGCGTATTTTCCAGAACTTTAGATAATTCAGCAATCTTAATATTTTCAACTGGATGTAACCCAGCCTTAATTATTTTAGAGTAAATACTATTTACTTTTTTTAAGCCAAGTTTATTTGAAGCAGATGTAATTTTTACAATATTCGATAAATTATATTTTTTGTCTCCTGGGTTTATACGCTCGGGGCTATAGCCAACCCAAAAATCTTTATTTAATTTTAAATTATTAAATTTAGTTAGATTAGGTAAAAATATTTCTTCTGTTGCCCCTGGAAAGACAGTTGATTCATAAATTACTAAATCATTTTTTTTTAAAATTTTAGAAATTTTTTTTGAGATAATAATTATGTCTTTTAAATCTGGTAGATTTCTTGAATTTAGAGGCGTTGGTAAAGTAATAATATAAATATTACTTTTTTTAATATTATTAAAGTTATTGGTAAAATTTAAAAAATAATCATTTTTTGAGATCATTTTTTTTTTGTATTTTTTTTTTAAATATTGAATTCGATTTAGATTAATATCATAGCCGGTAACATTATAATTTTTTGATAATGCATCGATCAATGGTAAACCAACATATCCGCAGCCAATTATACAAATATTATTTTTTTTCATTTTTTGTTATATTCATAATAGCGATTAATATTCCTAAATTTAGCCAAAAAAATGAGCCATTAAAATTAGAAATTATAGATCCAGATGTAGTTAAGGGCCATATAATACTTACAACTTGTGAGAAAGAAGAGATAAGATAAGGATCTCTTTTGATAAGTAATAATTTATATATTTTATTAAAAATTATAATAAGGATTATTAAAAATAAAATTAAACCAGTGATACCTGTTTCGCTAAGCAATTCAAGATATATATTGTGAGGATGCGTATTACATCTATGATTAAAATTATCAGACTCGATTTTGTTGTATTTATCTTTTTGACATTCTAATGAAAAATTTTTTGGTCCAACACCAATAATTTTAAAATTTTTCCAAATTTCATAAGCTGTGAGAAAATGAGCTCCATGTTTACTATCAAAGAAATTCTTATCTTCGAAGTCTTTAAATTCTTCTGGCATATCGTACATATTTGAATAGAATTTTAAAGTTCCAATTTGATAACTTGTTTGTAAAAATTTATAATTTATAGTTTTATTATAATTTACTG
>MDTD01181877.1_pt1 | contig 12106 bp, 12 predicted proteins | sample 811221 | NCBI WGS metagenome assembly MDTD01 (sample SAMN05326646, study PRJNA326480) | marine metagenome | isolation source: seawater | place: Pacific Ocean: South West | collected 2011 | reverse complement strand
AATTCTGGTTTATAGAATTCGTGCGCGCCAATTCTGGTTTATACGGCGATTTTTTAGAAATTTTATTTTTTTCAAAAAAATTTTTTGGCTCAAAAGTGCCCACGATTTTTTGTTAAATCGCGCGCTCATTTTTCGATTCCCTAATAATATGTCAAAGTCAAGTCATAACTCAATCAATAATCTTAAGTATGGCCTACGCGTGTCCACAATGCAAACGAAAATTCGCGGGGGCGTCCGGGCTCTGGTACCACAAGGTGCATAAGCACGGCTACCAGCCTAAAAAGAGATACAAAAAGAGAGTTATCGAAAAACCTGCTCAGGACAAACCCGTGCTTCTGCCAACATCAACGAAGAAGCAGCAGCAGAAGAAGAAGAAGAATCATAAAAACCCAAAAAAAAAAATTGTTCCGTCTTTGACAGATGACTATTGTGCGGTCATGGACGAGGCGTCCGGTAAAATTTCGGTGCGGATTTTCAATAAGAGATCCGACGACTTGGCGTGGATCTCTTCGATGCTGGAGTCGGAGGAGAGGAAAACAGTACTGGGTGCGCTTCGCGATTGGGATTTGCCGATCAGTTAGTGGGCCATGCATTTTTTCAAGTTGTACATGGCGCCTTTGTGTTGCGTGTGGAAATCAAAGAGTAGTAAACAATCGACGGCAGCACCCATGATGGCCATGGTAAACTGCCGTGTGACGCTAAATCTTACACCGGAAAATTTTGTGAGCATTGTATCCGTGGAAAATGTTAACTCACTTCCCTTGCGCGCAGGTTGGCATAATTTTAATGTTTTGTTACATTTATATCCTGTCCCACAATCGGCCCTCGTCGCACATGTCGATTGGCCCGTCGCCAGAGAAGCGTCGTATACTTGACACTCTCGTGTTTTCTTCTTCCGAGCGCGACGTCCTCCCGCACCCATATTTCTGGAACCATCGCGCCAGAGAAGCGCATCCTCGAGGTTGGCACGCGCGCTGTTCTTCTCGGCATCTATCACAGTATGTGCTTTGTAAAGCAATGCGTTCGCGTTGTCGATATCATCCTGCTCCGCTCGAAGGCGTCTCTGTGTTTCTTCTTCTTCTTGTTCGCTGAGTGGAGTGGCGTCGTTGTTGTTGCTCATTTGCTGCAAGGCTGTTTGTACGGTGGACACCCGGACGTCTTCTCCCTTTTTTTTTGTCTGAAGCAACTGTTCTCGTACCCGCTGATCGTGCGACGATTGCGGCAGAGCGTTCAGATTGGGCACACACCCTTCTTTCCGGTCCACAATGCCCAGCGTGCGCGCAGCCTTATCGTAGTTTTTCGTGTTCGCATGGTCGCGTCGGTACAGGGCTTCTGCTCGGGCAAGGGCGTTGCGCTCTTTGCGCGTGGCCGAGCAGCTGACCATGTTGATTTGTTGCAGCGCCGAAGTGTCCGCGTGAATGCGGTTCAGCGCGTCTACTACGCGAGCAATTTGAGGCTCGGCGAGAAAACTACGCAGCGGTGATCCGAACACGGCGTCTGCGGCGCGCTCTCTGTCTTCGAGTTGTGTTCCCCAGTGGCGCAGACCACCCACGATGCGACCTCGGACGACTCTTCCCCTGCCGTTAAAGTGTTCCAAATCACCCGCAAATCCAGCAAATGTCCGTTTACCGTCGGGCGGAGGTGGTGATATGGCACCCGACACGAGGTCGATGCTGTCGATAGGCACGTTGTCCACGGTCGGCCGATCCACGTGAAAGACGATCCCTTCTTGTCCCGTGAGATTTGTGCGGCCGGTCAATTTTCCGTTTGTCCACGCGTCTCGCAGCGTAGCAACGGCGTCGTCAATGACTTTTTCGACCTCTGCGCATTTTTTGTACTCGACGGGAATGGACGTGGGCAGCGTGGCAAAGTACTCGTAGACCCGCACGCGACGATCTTCCATGCCCGCGTGGCTGCAGAACCGGACTGCCCGGCCAATGGCCTGATAATAATTCTTGGTCGAAACCGGGGCGTCAAGGAGGTGTACAAACGTGGTGGTTTTCAACGACAGTCCCTCGATGCGGTTGGTGATCAGGACATTCATGAACGGTTGGCGGGTGCCGACGTTGGACTTGGCGTTGAAGAGGCTCTTCACGTCCGACTGCTTGTCGCGGGGCATTTGCGTCAGGTACAGGCCGAAACACTTTCCACCACCACCACCAATGTGACCCCGGCAGTCCTTTTCGGACCGCACCGACCACGTTACCTTGTCGCCTTTCTCTGTCACGTGCGTCGTCGGATGCCACTTGAATCCCATGACGCTCTCGTCGAGGGCGCCCAACAAGGTGTGTAGCGCGTATCCCAATTCCTGCTTGTACGCCTTGTTCGTGTCCCCTTCAAACTTGGAGCAAATGATGACATGCTTGTGGTTAGGGAAGCGACGGATGACTGCGAGCATGGCCGCGATTTTCGACGAGACCTTGTTTCGCACGTCGTCGATGGTGTGCAAGCCCTTGGGCGGCACATACAATCGTTTTCCCTCGGCTTGCGTCCAGCGAATTGTAGACAGTTTGCGCGTGGCTTTTAGAAACTCGTGTTCGGACAATCCTACATCGTTTGCGTCACAGACCGGCATGGTCACCGAAGTCCCGTCGGCGTTGGTCGCCTTGCACCCGTCGGCGAGCGCCGGCGACCACGCCGTGGCACCGGTGACCGGGTCGATGCGGTATCCCGTGTACGTGTAGTGATCCCCCTTGAGTTCGCGATCTACGTTGGTGCGTTTGGAGTGTCCTCGTGTTTCCGTAAACAACACACCCCGCTGTTGCGCGAGAGTCATCGGTGCGTGCACGTGCACGTGTGACGTCGGGGTGTCGGGAACCGCAATGTCGTTGCCGCCCATGTACGTGACGACTTCGCCTGCGCACCGTCCCGTACTGGGATCTCGCCCCGTGCAAATTTCTTCGGCAAACACGGATCGGTCCTCGTTGGCGTGCACAAACGATACGAGAAGAGAGCGCTTGGACATGGCGCTTTGCAGTCGCGTTTCAAACCCTTCGATCAACTTCCCAGTAATCGGATTCAAATAGTCTTCGACGCGCAGAAAGTGCGTGGGATGCTGCGCGACGTATCCACCGCCGCTGCACATGGCCGGAAACACACCGGTTCCCTCGCTGAGATAGCGCGGGGGGCGCACCAGCAGATTCAAAACGTCGCACATTTGTGCGGGAGTGTCCCCCGGGGTGGCGGTCAGCAGCAACACCTTTACTTCGGGCTCGCGCATGATTTCTTCCCGCAGGCTGTTGTAGAGTTCGGTTTGGTCGCGACCGGTGGGCGTCAGGATGTTTTGAACCTCGTCCATCATGATGACACAGTTGCGCAAGGGACGATAATTTCCGTCCTCGTCTACGAGTGACTTTCCGCGGCGAATGATCGGACGACGGTCGTTGCCGTTGATGAAGTAGCTGTTTCCCGACTCCCCACCATAGGACTGCAAACTGCGCCCCGCGCGCCGCATGCGCTGACGAACGCTCGCGGCGTTGATGGACGTTGCAAAGTCGTCGTATTTCTGTGCAAAGTAAGACGCCCGAGTCTTCTTGTCGGTCTTGCCACTGTCGGAGAATTTGAGTTTGAGTGCCCGAAGCACCGCGGCCGATCTGCGTTGGCGGTCTTTCCGCGTGTTGGCCGCTGTCTCCTCGCGCAACGCGGTCCACCTTTCGCGCCAGCTGATGAGCGGAATCTCCTCCATCATTTCGGCACTTTGCGCCAAATTGTCGCTCGTGGTGATGAAAAACAGGTCCCAGTCGTCGCGATCTTCACCCCCCAGAAAGGCGTCGATGCACGCGGCGCTCGTGATCGTTTTTCCGGACCCCACGCTGTGATACGCTAGAAAACCGCGTGCACCGTCCAATTTGGCGGTCATGGCCAATCGCTCGGACACGGCTTGGTACGGGGCCAGACCTTTGACGCCGCGACAAGCGGCGGATTCGCCCGACTCTTTCATGGCCTGCAACCGTGCACTCCAATCGTGAGTGCCGGCTTTGATGCCGGTGGGATTTCCGTTGGCGTCTTGTTCTTGTCCCGTAAACGCCGCCTTTAGATATGCTTGAAACGTCGCCAGCCACGCACCGTTCGATTTTACGAGACGTAACCATTCCGCGGGCAATCCCTCCGAGTACGCGGGGTTGGCCGTGTTGGCCGTGTAGCTCTTGCGACGCCACCAGTCAGAATCCGCATTCTCCTCGTCTCCCGCTTCGCCCTGTGTCTCCTGCTGCTCGATCATGTCGTCTACCCGCTGCATGTACGATTGGGCTAAGCGAGAGGGATGTTCGCCGCCCCAATGTTTTTCCGTGGCCATGCGGTTCGGCACGCACACGTCATAGTCGTCTACCCACGTGCATTTCTCGCTGGGGCACTGGTCCGGTTCCTGACTTGCCGGCGCACTGCAGAGTTGGGTCGCCGCTCCTTTGCTCGTGTGGTCGGTCATTTTGATATCAGGAGTATGAAAAAAAAAAGATTGTTTTCAAAGATTTTACTTCCTGTCCGCCTCCTTTGCTTCCTCCACATATCCTTCTTTCCCACCGTGCTCCGACATAAACTTCTCGGTAAGATCATTAAAACATTGCTGCTGGGCGTCTTCACCCTGCCTGTCCTTGCACGAGAGGCAGGCAGCTTTGTATGTCGTTTCTTCGCCACTTTCGTTGGTGAAGGACTGCTCGGGGGCTTCTTTGCATAGTTCGTCGAAATTCATTTTTGTTGTGTGTTGTTGTTTTTGTTTAAGTGTAAATATTTTTTTCGGGGGACGGGTTTGCAGTTCTTTTGTCGCGTTCGGAGGTCGCACCAAATTTTTAAGCGCATGTACAAATATCTCCATTGGCGCAATGGACAGCGCATCTGACTTCTAATCAGGGGGTTGCGGGTTCAAGTCCCGCATGGAGATTTTTGCGAGCATGGTCTAGTTGGTTAGGACGCTCCCTTTACACGGGAGAGATCGCGCGTTCGATTCGCGCTGTTCGTACAGTTTTTTCTTGCATTCAAAAAACAAAAATGGATCCGCGAGATTTCGACTTTACGCTGCGCAGCGGTATTGGTGCACCGGGCCAGTCCACCGGCGGCCCTGTGGACTGGAATAGTACGATGACAATGATGGCGATTAGTGGTGTCTTCGTGGAGAAAGCGTCAAAGGACGCGGCCGAGTACGCGCGTCACGCTAATCGCCCCGTGTACGGAAAAGATATTGTACTCGCGCTCAAGTACAACGCGCTCCCCGCGTCCGGCTTCTGGAACAGCGAGAATCTAGGGCAAAAGGTCGGTGAGTGGCGCGAGCGCCTCGCCAAAATGATGGAGGAGAGCGACACGAGCAGCGACGATGCCGACGAGGACGAAACGATGGAAGAAGAGGGAGAGTGGTCCCCAATCATCGCCGATTCGCCGCTAGTTCGTGGTATGAACAGCGCTGAAGCACTCTTTGAAGCGTGGCAGCCCTCGTCCGAAGTAGACCACATTGTGCATCGCGCCATTACACGCGCAGCAAATCGTCTCTAGTCTTCGTCATCGTCGTCTGGGTGATGATCGTCGTCGTCGTCGTTTTCGTCGTCTTGTATGTCGATATCGTCCTCGCTTTCCTCTTCCGGGTCGTCGTCCGATTTATCATCTTCCCCATCATCGTCGCTGGGTTCTTCGACAAACGTTTCTGTTTGTTGAGAAATATCGCGAATGCCGCGAACGGACCATTTTGGATGTTCTCCTTCAAATATTTTGGTCATGTCTGCGAGCGTGAAATTTCCACACGAACCATTGCCAAACTCAACGATGAATAAAAGATCCCCAAAGAAAAGGCAGTGTCGTAAAATTCCGGGGAGTATTCTCGTAAAGGGTTCCGTCTCGTGAACGTCTACATTTTCTTTCTCACAAACCACCAGACGCTCCGTGGACCCGTCCAATGCGGGTATGCTGTACACCGACGTGAATTTCATGTTTGATTTGCCGTAGCGTCCCGGCGACAGTTTGGATAGCTGCTGCCATTGCTTCGCCAGACCATCTTGTCGCCGAACCAACACGCCCTGAAAATGTGGCATGTGACTTTTAGTGATACTGGTGGTACTGCGGATTGTCAAACAAAGAACACGCTACTCGTGATCGCTACTCGTGATCGCTACTCGTGATGTGTAATTTCAATCTTTCAATTTTTTTTTTATAATACATTGTATAAAATGGTGAAAGTCCGCGTACAGAGAGTACTTGCGGATGGCAATTGTCTATTCCGTTCGTTAGCCACCTCGTCGATCCGCGTGTTCACCGGATTTAACTGTGGTGGAGGATGTGCGATAGGGAAAGAAAAAACGATTGGAGACGCGTTTCACAACGTGGTGATGGCGTGGATTCGCGCACTAGTAGCGCATCGTCTTGCTGGAAATCCTGTAAACATTCATACCAAGTGGGGAAAGTATTCCTTGTACCGTATTTACAAAATCGCATGGAAATTTCTGACGCGATACGGCACGGACCGCGAATTCTCTCCCAAAAGAGGTGCGCGACGAAAGTTTATCGCTAAAATATCACCCGAAACGCCAAGGCTGCAACCCGGAGACGGGTCTCACCTCATGCCGTGTGGTGTCAGTGCCTTGGACATCTCTTCGTCTGGACGACGCGCGAAGGAGAGTTTCAAATCGTACGTCCGCCGCATCAGTCGTTCGTACAGTTGGGGAGGCGAAGCCGAGTGCTACATTGCGTCTTTGATTTTGATGCCCGTGGAAGTCTTTCAAAAAAATATGCAGCCGTGCAAGTACAATAACAGCACGGACAAGCAACCGGTCAAAGTGTTGTTTGACGAGGACGACAGACACTATGATGCCATCTTAGTGTCGAGTGCCGAGCCTCTACTTTGCCAATAAAAGAAAAATAAAAAACTATTTTTGTTGTTGTTGCTGTTTAATGTTTTAAAATAGCCGTATCGCCCCCCACTGGCCTTTGGCCAAAAACGTTGATGTACCACTGCTTGAACATGTTGCACACGGACGCGAAGAGAATCATGTAGTACGTGATGATGAGAAGCCGCATGTTGGGGAAGGAACCCTTTTTTGTTAATTTGAAAAACTTTCCCTACGAAAAAAAAAAAGAGAAAATGAGCGCGCGATTAAATAACCCTAACATTTAGTAGGATCCGTGTGCGCGGAGACAAGCGACGGTTTTCACGCCCGCGGCAATCGCCGTGAGACTTGCGAGACCACCCGAAATCCCCATCAGAACGTTCGGACTGTTATTACCGTTGAGCTGACCGTTGCCGATCCACACCACGACCAGCATGCCGATCACTACCGCGATTTTAGTCATTGCCAGCGTTTTGGTGGCCCCCGTGCCCCCAGACATAAATGTTGTCAACCCACCTTTCAGATTCCAGCCGACCGCGATCGCGGCGCCGACGATCAGAAAGTTGGCGAGGTTTTTGGATGCGGTATTCTGATCGTCATCCTCGCTGTAGTTTCCGATGACGCCAAAGGACAGACCGGCCACGGTGGCGGCCACCGCAAACCCGATGAGGGCGATGAAAATGTGATCCTTATCGTTGCATTTCGTGATGTGGTCGAAGAAAGGCATGATGGTGTTTCGTTTGTTTTTACACTCAAGGCAATATTTTTTTTTTGGAATCCCCCAGAAAAAAAAGAAGCATGGGGATCAAAAATCTCTCCAAACTTCTTGCCCGCGTGGCCCCCATGTGTCGTTCGGAGCGAACGCTAGACCATTACGCAGGGCGGCGTTTTGCCATCGACACACCCATCTACATGTACAAGTTTGCCGCGCTCACATCAGGAAGACCGCTGCGGTGTTTTCAAGATCAGTTGCGCAGTCTGCGCGCACTAGGTATTGTGCCCACGTACGTGTTCGACGGCGCTGTAGCGCCCGCCAAGCAGGAGGAAATCGCCCGCCGTCGCGAGCAGCGTGCCGGTACTCGATCCGCACTTGCCGCGGCACGGTCACAGTACGAGTCGATGCAGAGAAATACGGGCATGATGACGCGGTCTCAACTTCGCCAATTGAGCACGGCGAGGCAAACGTACATGAAATTGCAACGTCGGGTGGCTAGCATTCCCACGCGCGCTCACTACCAGCAACTGCGTGACTTTTTGCGCCGCGAAAACGTGCCGTTCGTAGACGCCGACGGTGACGCAGAGAAAGTGTGTGCCACGCTGTTGGCCGACGACCACGCCGACGTGGTGGTCACCGACGACTACGACGCTCTCGTGTACATGGCCGTGTTGGCCGAGGGTCGCGGAAAAATGGCGATCGGCATCCATCGCCCCGTAGTTGTGGAATACGATGTGGCCGACATGTTGCGGGAAATGGAGGTGACGCGTGAAATGTTTGTCGACGTGTGCATTTTATCAGGCTGCGATTTCACCTCCAAAATTCGCGGGATCGCGTGCAATCGTGCGCTCCAACTCATCAAAGAGCACAACGACATCGAGACCATTCTTGAGACGCTGGACGACAAGTTCGAGGTACCGGAAGATTTCGCGTACGCCGGAGCAAGGGCACAGTTCGGGTTGTAAACACGCGATCACAACTGTACAAATTGTGAACGCGTTTGTGTACGCGTTTGTGAACGCGTTTGTGTTACGCGTTTGTACGCGTTTGTTAAAAAATCGTTGGATTTCGGCAAAACGAAATGTCGTTGTCGTGGCCTCCCTCGCGAGAAGACTTTGTGGGTTACATGAAAGAAGCTCTGCGACTCTCCGACAAAAAACACGTAAAGGCGCTGGTGTTTTGCGACAATCCATCGTTACTGATCTTCGATCCCATAGAAGATACCATACGATGCGCCACACAGACGGGTACGGCCAGCTTTGAAGATCGCACCGTCAAACTAATTATCGGCAAAGAAGATTGATCGTGCGTCCGGGAAGACGCTGCACATTTTGTAAGAGTGAGCCATCACTCGTACTCCACGCCAGAGCGTGGGTTTGGTAAGCATCATGTAAGGTCATGTGTTCAACTCACATACACGGCTTTACTTTTTTTTTGCTTGACGTGCCATCGCGCGATGCAACGAACGTCACATCAAAAACTCGCGCTTCGCGCGTCCAAGCGACGAAGAAAGACACGGAATTGTGCGTGCAAAGGTAGAAACGGCCAAAGTGCATGCAGCACGCCTATGTGCTCCTCGACTACCGACGCCCCTCCCAAACTCTCTTCGATTTCATACCTAACCTCCATATTCTCATCGGCCATGCGCCGAAGTTCTTCCGCAGTGGATCGTATCACGGCACGCGTGTTGGGACTTTTTAATCGCACCAGAAGAGATCGACACTTCCACATCAAAAACTCGCGCTCTGCGTATTGTGTAGAGTGCCGCGTGGTGGGCCGTTGGTGCAAAAAGACCCGCATTGTTTTTTCGTCGATCGCGGCGCGACACAACGGGCACGACGAACCACCGTGTGTAACGGTGTATCTCCACATGCACGCGCGGCAAAGTGTGTGCGCGCACGGCAATTCCGCGGCGTCCGCATGTACGTCGCCAAGACAAACGGGACAGCACATGGAAGAGTGAGTGTGCGTGCGTGTGTGTGTGCGGGTGAATTTGAATTGTAAAAAGTCGCGCGCTCATTTTTTTATAAACATGTCGACGAAGGCATTTGTTTTTCTGCCGATACATATATGTACAATACTCGTTTTATATTTATAACAGCATGTCCTCGTTGGAAGCGCTGCGCCACGTCGTCACGTTGACTGCGGCGGACAACTCGCAGAGCGTGCAAACACTGCGCACCATTGTCGAACTGTTCTCCAGCGGAGCGCGTAAGCTCTCGTGCGATGAGATCAACACCGCCCTCGCGCCGCTGAACCGCGAGGGTCACGTGTTCCGAGTCTTTGGTGATGGAGGGTCCAACCCGTCGCCAGCCGTCATCGTCACGCCGTGCGACACCGGAAACGGATGTTTTCCGCTGACCAGCAGCAAGACGCGCATCAAATACGCGCTGGGTGCGTACGGAGACATGGATATCGAGCGCGACATCATGTCCGCGACTGGCGTGGCCGACGAGCCGATCGGTCTGTGTGTTTTTCTTCGCGGCCTTGAAGCGATTCTTGGGTTGACCTCGTTTGGACCTTATGCGTTTAGTGCCACTCCACTACCCCGTCACGATCCGGGTCTCCCGCCTTCTCTGGAAGACCAACACCGCGCACAGCGCGTCGCGCTTCAACTCACGGGGCACCTTCCCTGCGGCGACACCCCACCAACCTCGGTAGGTGTGGAACCGGTCCTGCGCGGCATGGTTACACTCGCCGCGCAAAAGGCGAAAAACAGCGGCATCTCTCTCGAAGACTCGCAATCGCAGGTCTGCACCATTTACCCGTTTTCCCCGTCACAGCAAATGGTCGGGGCGTTGCCGTACGTGAACGATCCTCGTGGAAAAACAGACGAGCACGGCAAACCGTTGCGTCCCGCGTTCATCACGAAATGGAACGAGCGGGGCAAAATCGAAGTGGCAGTAAAACGCGTGCAAACGGGGTACGAACTTCTGTACTCGTACGGCGTCCCGGAAGAATACTGGTCCACGGCGTGGCCGGGAAAGGTTGTGGATGAGTTGGCCGTGCACGACCTTGTGCTTGCGCTAGACATTTACATCGACGGTGTTAAACACGGCGCGTTTCCGCGCATGGCAGACACCATGTTCGACCGCGTAATATCTCGGGTGGAAAACGCCGTGCGATCGCGTCACACGTCTCGCGAACTGCGAGTATTGTGCTGCGACCTGCTAACCAAACTGGGCCGTGACATGGACTCGTCGTTGGGAACCTATTTGCCCGACGTCCACGACTACGTCGTGTACGCATTTCCGGCAGAAGGGAATACCCATGTCGTCACATGGGTCGGGTGTGTGCTTCGCAAGTGTCCACGATCGATCGTGCACATTCAATGGTTGGCGTCGATTCGTCTCGATGCATCGGATCCTCTCGATGTGGAAACGCATGTGGATGAAATCTGCGCCGAAGACGTTCGTCTGACGTCGGAAAAACAAGTGCCGACGCCGCAAAGGGCGGGAGAGTGGAACTATTTCGAGCAACTGTGCCCAAACGAAACCCTGTTGGATTTCTCCAAGGACGGACAACAGTTATTCGACGCGCGTCTGTCGTTGTTGTCAAAGGATGCCGATACTGTCATCTCGCGTGATTTGATCGTTCCCTCCGAGGAAGAAGACGAGGAAGACGAGGAAGACGACAACGAAGACGAAGAAGACGACGAAGACGAAGAAGACGAGGAAGACGAGGAAGACGACGACGAAGACGAAGAAGACGAAGAAGACGAGGAATCCAGCATAGACTATCGCTGCATGTTGCGCGACATTATCGCCCTTACCGGGTCGTGTATTGCCGCCGGGGTCGAAATCGGCGCGTCTGATACCAGCGTGGGCAATTGGGTCCGTGGTCGCCAGAAACCATCTCCAACCTCACAAGATCGCATACTTCGAGCACACACTCGTTTGTCTGGTTCAAAACACAACTGGGCCTTGCGTGTGCGCGAGGTCGTGGCCGCAGTCGGTAGTCGTGTTGGCGCGGCGCGGGAGATCGGAGCGGACGTCAGCAGCATTCAGAATTGGTACCACGGCGTGACTCCTTCTTCCGCCATGCAAAGTGCGATTTTGCGGGTGTATCTCCGCCACGTGGTTTTTCGGAAACGCAGCGGCCCCTCCTACTCGTGCTTTGGGAGGGTCTGGCGCCACAACGAAGATTTCCTCGGCGTTCCCGGTGCGCGTCTGTGCTGGGGACGCAAAACTGCCGGTCTTGAAAGCAAACGTCGCGTGGTCGTAAGGGAGGCGAATGGAACCCAAAAGGATTTGAGCGAGTTTATTTGGTACGAGAAAACGCGTCATTCTAGTGCGGGAGCAGGCCTCGTCGCACAGTGGAAGCGCGCCGTCGACGCGCACGGGTTACTGGATATTGCACGATGGTGCAATATATCGGTAAAAACAGCATGGATGTATATCAAAGGAAAGCGCCGACCGCATGCCGTGGCTACGAGATTGTTGCCGTCGTGCGAAAAGTCGCGCCAAAAAAAGCGCAAGCGCCACACGGTCAGTCAACAAAGGCAAAAGAAAAAATCCAATAAAAAACACAAGAAAAAGCGGATCTCGTATAAATAAAATGTTTTTTTTTTTTCAACGGTAGTTTT
>MDTD01130301.1_pt1 | contig 12106 bp, 8 predicted proteins | sample 811221 | NCBI WGS metagenome assembly MDTD01 (sample SAMN05326646, study PRJNA326480) | marine metagenome | isolation source: seawater | place: Pacific Ocean: South West | collected 2011 | reverse complement strand
TGAGGTTAATTATCAAAGATGACAAAAATACGACGATTGATCAAATCAATGTAAAGTATAATTCCTTCATAGATAAAGAAAGATCATTATATTATTTTTCAGGAGGATTATCATACAACTCAAAATATTACTTAGAATTATTAAATAAGTTACCTTTCGATTCAATATACTTCGATTACAACATTAATAATGTTGATAAAAATTTTTTTCAAAATCAAGTTTTTGAAGCGGATATGATTTTTTTGGATAATTTTTTTCAAAAAGAAACCGATAAAAATATCTTCGAGTCAATCATTTTTGAGGCAGGTGAAAAATCAATACCAATTTTTATAGCATTTGGCAAATCACATAATTATGATTCTTTGAAAGAAATATCAAGTCTGCTTCAATTTAAAGTACAAAATATTGACACAGAAAGAAGAATTGATCAGAAAATATTATCAGAGAGATATAATATATCCAACGGTTACTATTTTAATGATTTAGCTGATTATAAAATAGATTGTAGTCAAAATGATAATAATATAAAATTTGATGATGGCTCATACTTTTTATGCAACAATAAAAATCTCTTTTTAATCTTTTTTCCTGAAATCGCAAAATTTTCATATAAGTCTATTGAGTTTGGCAGTAAGAAGAAATTTGATAATATGATTATGGATATAATATCTGATGCGTACTATGATAGTGATAAAGTATATATTTATTCAAAAAAAAATAAGTATTACGATAATGAGAAAATTGAAATTGAATTTTCTTCAAATTCACCAGATGGCATAAGTGGTGCAGAGTTTTATGTAACCAGTCAGAATCGGGAATTTAGAATACCTCTTGATAAAAAATTTACCATTCCATACATTGGCGAACATAAAATTAAATTATTAGATAATTATGGTAATGATTTAAGTAATACTCTAGAGTTGGTAGTTGAAGATTTTAATTCAGAGGAAAGTTTAATTGGCCAGAATTATGAGTTTCTATTAAATATATCAAAAAGCTCAAGAGGGATTTATTCAGATATTTCTCAATTGGAAACTGATGATTTTCTTTCAGACATTAATAGTAAGAATAATAATGAAACGCTATCAAAAAGCTGGATAGACATAAACTCTAGAAACTATTTATACTATCTTATTTTGGGAGCTATATTACTTTCAACAGAATGGTTTTTAAGAAAGAGATTGGGATTAATGTAAATAATTTATAGAATACCTATGTTGTAAAAAAATTATTAAATTTATTTTAATGAATGATAAGTCTTAAACATATATTAATTGCTTGTATAATTTGTACTTTATTCTCTTCGAGTGATAATAACAAACACCCAGAATTTAACTATGATGATGCGATTTTGAGCAAAACCATCAACCCGCATGATTATATCGTAGGCCCAGGAGACTCCTTTTCTTTTTCTCTAATTTCAACAAATCAAATTATTAAAGAAATTCTTATTGTTTCACCTACAGGAGATGTTCTTATACCTCTCGTTGGTAAAATTAATGTTGATAAAATGTCATTAGTTCAAGCTTTTACTATTATTAAAAAAAATTGCATTGATTATTATCCTGATTCTGATGTCAACATAATGCTAAATTCTATGAAACAATTTAGGGTGTTGGTTTCTTCTCCAATAAGTAGTCTTTCTGGATACAGGAAAGTAAATTCTACCACAACTTTAATTGATTTATTTGATGAAATTCAAATAGATTTCGCATCAGATTCCATTCCTGATCTGGAAATATCTTCTCGAAATTTGACAATCATTAGTAAAAAAAGCGATGGTTCATCTGTTGTAAGAAATTTTGATTTAGAAAAATTTAAAAGAATATCTGCATTAGATCAAAATCCAAGTTTAAATCCTGAAGATATTGTCAAGCTAGGTTTTATAGAATCCCACATTAATATTGGAGGCGCAGTTGTATTGCCTGGTAAATACGAGTATCGAGAAGGCGATTCTTTGGCAGATATTATAAATTTTGCAGGTGGATTACTTGAAAACATTCATAATGTTAAAAATAACGTAGAAGTACTAAGACATATAAACTCATCGGAAAATGAAATAATATCTTTAACTATAATAAACGAACAAATTCCAAATTTTAAAATAATGCCTCATGATCAAGTACTAATAAAATTAAAGTCTGATTATAAGAGGATTAAAACAGTATCAATAAAAGGTGAGATTTTAAATCCAGGAACATACACTATTAATGACTCAACAACAATCAAAGACGTAATCATTAGAGCTGGTGGTTATACAAAAGAATCAGATGTAGCTAAAATTATAATCAATAATGAGGTCATAGATAAAATTGGAGATAAAGAACTATTAAGAATTTCTGCTATTAACCCATCTGATCGATCTGATACTGATTTATCTTATATTCGCGCAAGAGCTCGCTCTGAAAGAGGAGAATTTAGGAATTCTGAATTTAATTTAATCGAAAGTGTTATTTCAAGCTATAAATTATTTGATAAAGATGTTATTATCATTCCTAAAAAGTATGATTTTATTGAAGTTATCGGAGCAGTCAGAAATCCAGGAAGGTATCCTTATTTAAGCACTTTATCTATTAATGACTATGTAATTCAATCCGGTGGAATTACTGAAAATGCAACAAAAAAATACTTTATAATTCAAGCAAGTACAGGTGATAGACTAGCATTGAGTCAAATAAAAAATTATGATCTCAAAAGCCAAGATATAATATTTGTTGAAGAAAAAAATGACTATAATAGCTGGGAAAGATTGACAGATATAATTCAACTTTCAAGTCAAATACTTACAATTTTTGCTATATTAAATAATATGGGTAAATAATGATTTTAGATGACATATCAATATTGCTAACAAAAAATAAAAATAAAATTTTTAAATTTGTAATTGCTTGTACTTTTACATCTATTATATATTCATTCTTCATTGCAAATCACTACTTTAGATCTGTAGCAAAGATTTATCCGATACGTGACGATTCGTCACTGAATAGTAATTTGTCAAGCGCAAATCCTATTTTAAAAAGTTTTGGTTATAGTTTTAACTCTTCTTACAAAAAAATCGACTTTCACATTCCAGACCTAGTTCTTAGTGAAATGATGATGGATAAAATACTTGCAGAGGAATTCTACATTTCAGATGATTTTAAAAAAGTAAATCTTATCACTTTTTGGGAATTTTCATATACAGACCTTGATAAATCATATTTCAAAGCTAAGAATAAGTTACTTAAGCTTATAGACGTATCTACTGATGATATTTCTCCTATGGTAACAATTTCAATTCAAACTGAAGATCCTGTTTTATCTGCTGATATTCTATTTTTTATTGTTGACGAAATCGAAAAGTATATAGTTGATAAGAAAAACAAGTTATATGAAAATAAAGGTTCAGAAATAAGTAAAATAAGAAAAGAATACAAATTAAGTTTAAAAACTAAGCAAGATGATTTAATAGCTTTCATCAAGCAGAACGCTCAAAAATTAGCTCGTGAAGATATTCAAACGGTAGAGATTTTAAATAATAAAAAAAGGGAAATAACTTTTGACGAACAAGCTTATTCTTTCCTAACCAGAGATTTCATTCAATCAAATATTGAATCTCAAACAAAAATTGCTATTCACTCACTTTATGTCCCAAAAACAAGAATCATTGATTCATCAACAAAAAAGCAAGTCTACAATCCAGAATTTAGGATAGATGAACAAAAATCTTCACCCAAAAGAATACTCATTGTTTTACTCTCTTTTATTGTTTCATTTTTTTCATATTTTTATTTTCTTATTTTAAAAGATAAATATGAACAGTTAAGAAGTGAATCCTAATTCAATTAAACTTAATACCTTTAAACAATGTTTTTAGGGTCACGTTTATCGTATATTTTTTTATTTATTTTTTTATTTCTAGAGCCATTATATAAATATTGTGAATATGTATTACATTTCCCAAGAATTAATATGTCACTATTGTATTTTGGTATTTTAATAATTATTTATCTAATTAATATTTATAATTACAATAAAATCAAAACTAAAAATATTTCAGTTTCTATATACCTCCTTATTTTAGTAACTCTAGTTCAAGTTGTAACGTTTCCGTGGGCCTCAACTTATTCTAGCAATGGAGTAAATCTTTATCTGACCACCATTTCCAATACAATTATAAAATATTGGTTATTCTGGTTCTTAGGGAATCATATTAAGGATATTATATATGATAAAAAATTCTGGACTATAATGACATATTTATGGATTTTTCTAGTAGCTTTAATCATTTCTAATGCATTGAATAATGATATTTTCGGGATAATCCTCGATGGAACAGGGATATATTTAATGCTTGCTGACTCATTTGCTATTTTTTCAATTTTTTTATTTAGTCGTTACAACAAGAAAAAATATCAAATTTTAATTGTTATAATTTCAACCATATGTTTGGTAGCTTTATTTTCTCGAGCTTCTCTATACTGCTTTATTTTAACATCTTTTATTTTTCTTTTTAAAACAAATAAAGTTTTTTTCTTTTCATTATTGTTATGCATCTTATCGATCTTATACTTTGGTGTAAGTCAGGATATCATTGAAGATAGAATGTTTAGAATCATTTTTGGTGGTACAGATGCATCATATAATATGAGGGCAGAAGATTTAAGTAGAGGTCTTGAAGATTTACGCAATGATTGGATATTGGGATCTTTTATGGGGGATGTAGAAAATAACTTTGGAAAATCAGGAGAGTATATACACAATTATATTTCTTTTTGGAGACAATTTGGGATACTTCCTTTTGTAGTGTTTGTCTCAACTTTAATCTATTATTTTTCGATAATTACAAAAGTATGGTTTAGTTCTAATAATAAAGATAGGTATGTAAATATTTTATTTTATCTTTCTTTATTTTCAATCTTAGAAATTATTTCATCGCGATCTTTTGTTTACCCTTACATATGGTTTAGTATAGGTGGAATTGCTACATACTTAAAATACGCTCAAATGGATGATAAAAAAATATGACTGATCCACTAATTTCAATATTGATGCCTGTATATAATCAAGAAGAATATATCACTTCAGCGATAAAAAGTGTTTTAAATCAAACTTATACTAATTTTGAACTTATAATTATAAACGATGGATCAAGCGACAATACACTAAAAAAAATACAGTCTTTTAGGGACAAGCGAATATCAGTTTACAACCCTGGAAAAATTGGAAAAATTAAAGCTTTCAATCTTGCATACTCAAAATCAAAAGGAAAATTTATATCTTTATTTGCTGGTGATGATACTCTTGTCAAAAATAGTTTACAACTTAGAATTAATCCAATTCTAGAAAACAGCAATATTCCAATGATATCACTTTGTAAATTAAGAACATTCTCTAAAAATAAAAAATTTAACGGATTGATTATCCCTAAGCATAAAAATGGTAATATGAGCGGGGGTACCATTATGTTCAATAATGAATTATCAAAAATGTGTTTTCCTATTCCAATTTCTCTTGGTAATGAAGATATGTGGATAATACAGCATGCGCTAAGATTTAATAAAGTAGTAATTAAACATGTACCTTTTGTTGGTATCAATTACAGAATACACGAAAAAAACTCTATTGGTTTTGAAAAGAATTTTACTGATAAATCAAAAATTCTTAAAGAAAGAAATGTTGTATATAAAGTCTTTTTAAGCAAATATTTTAAAGAAATTGACCATAAAGCACGTTTAGAGCTGCAAGCATTAACAGAGGCTGAGCACCTAAGATTTAAGAGCAATTGGTTTTCAATTATTTTTATTAAAAATCTTTCTTTGATTCAAAAACTTCAATTTATTTCTTATTCAAATTCTTTTTTTTATAGCTTAAGAAATAAATTATATTCTTTTTTTAGCCGACTGCGCAACTAAATTAGTTTATGGTAAAAAATGAAGAATCTAATGACATTTCAAAATTTGAAAGAAAAACTATAACAGTTGGGATTCCGTTTTATAGCAAAACAGAAGTAAATCAATTAATCGAATCAATAGAGTCAATCCTGAACCAAACTTTATTGCCACAGGAGGTTCACCTAATACAAGATGGTAATATTTCTAAGGATTTACATAAAGTTGTTACGTTTTATAAAAAAAAATATCCAATTTTAATTAGACATTTAAAGCCCAACAAAAAAGGACTTCCAAATGTGTTAAATTTTTCTTTACAAAATTGTTCTTCAAAATATTATTCAAGAATGGATTCTGATGATATATCTTTCAATGACAGGCTTGAAAAACAAGTAGCATATTTGGAGAAATTTTCTAATGTTGATATCTTAGGAACCTGGTCGATTGAGTTTGAAAATAGTATTGATGAAAAAGGAACTTTTATCAATCAAAAACCTAATGATTCTAAATTGTTAAGGGATTTTTTTCATTATAAAAACCCATTAATTCATCCATCTGTTGTATTCAGGATGAATGTTTTTTCAAAAATTGGTTATTATGATTCTAGTTATTATAATGGAAACGACGGATGTAGTGAAGATCTTGAGTTGTGGGGAAGAGCATTAAGAAATAAAATTATAATTAATAATCTTCAGGAACCACTAATATATTTTAGAACCAAAGGTATACAGTACAGAAGGTCTAGATTCATATCAATAAAAAGACAAATAAGGGCTAGATATTCATTCAATACAATTTCACCTAAATTAAATATTCTAAAAATTACATCAATTGTTTTTAGATTACTTCCAAGATTTATACGAATTTGGGCTTATAAAAAATTAAGATGAGCAGAATCAAGAACATATTAGTCATTGGTGGTAGCGGCTTCATTGGTACTTACCTTATAAAAAGTCTAATCGCTAAAAGTAATAACGTTATAAATTTTGATATTCATCATTCAAAAATCTCATCAAAATATCTTAAAAACATAATTGGAAACGTTAAAAACCAAAACGATTTTAAAAGCTTACAAGGCTTTTTTGATATCATTTATGTTTTAGCTGCAGAACATAAAGATGATTTGAGAGATATAAATAAATATTACGAAACTAATCACCAAGGGATGAAAAATATACTTTATTTCTGTGAGCGAAATTCTATTCAAAATATAGTCTTTTATAGTAGTGCTGCAGTTTATGGAAATAATTTTACAAATGCATCAGAGTCAAATAGACAGTTAAAGCCTCAGAACCACTATGGAAAAAGTAAATCCTTAGCTGAATTTGAGCTAAAAACATGGGTAATGAAAGGGGAGAGTCGAAAACTGATTATTATTCGGCCTAGTGTAGTTTATGGAATTGGATCAAATAGCAATATGAATCGAATGATTGAATATATAAAAAAACGAAAATTTATAATGGTGGGATCTGGGAAAAATATAAAAACAGTTTGTTATGTTGAGAATCTTGTTGATTTCTCAATATTTGTATCAAAAAACATTGATGAAAAAATAATGATATATAATTATGCTGATTTTCCACATTTGAATATGGTTTCTCTAGTGGATAAAGTATCAAAAATATTAAACAGAAAAGTGTTAAAATTGCCATTTTACATTGCATACTTAATTGGATTATTTTTTGATACTGTGTCTTTTATAATGAGAAAAAATATTAATTTTAGTTCTGATAGAGTTATAAAATTTTGCAGTGATACTTCTTTGTGTACAAAAAAAATTGAAACATCAGGATACAAGCCCAAATATAATTTTGATACTTCACTCAGAAAGACCATTAAATAAAACAACTAAAAAAAACACTCTTTTTAATTAAATTAACTCCTTATTCAATGACTTTTATAAATTTATATTATCTTTTAGTAGCATTTTCTATTTCTTCATTGATAATACCTTTAGTTTTTAGATTCTTAAAATATTTTAAATTTTTTGACGAACCCAACATTAGAAAAGTTCACAATAAAGATATTTTAACAGGCGGCGGAACGATTATATTTTTAGGAGTTATCTTGTCTCTAGTACTGATTTCAATTTTTCCAATGTCCGAAACCTCAACAATTTTTGATAACAAATTATTTTTAGTTTCTTTTCTAACGGGTTTTATTATACTATTTTCAATGGGGATTGTTGATGATAAAATAAACATCCCTGCATGGTCAAAATTTATAATTCAAATCATTTCCTGTTGCTTATTTATTTCAATATCAGATAACTATATTAAACTTGATTTTCTTTTTCCAGAATCATACATAATATCCTACATACTAACTCTCATCTTTATGCTATCAGTAATTAATGCAGTAAATTTCATTGATGGTTTAGATGGCTTGTCTTCAAGTTTGTCAATTATTAGCCTTGTTTCATTATCGTTGATATTGGACGTAGCAACTCACGTAAATATGATTTTTATACTAATTGGCGCAACGTTCTCCTTTTTAATAAAAAATATTAGACCAGCGAGTATTTTTCTTGGTGATTCTGGAAGTTACATATTAGGTTATTCAATTAGTATTTTTTCTGTATTGTTTTTATCTAATCAGATTATTAATCTTCAAAATCTGATTTATTTATTTCTTATTGTAGGGATACCTTTATGTGACATCATATATGTATTTTTCAGAAGATTAATAAAAAAACAAAAAATTTACATTGCTGATAAAAAACATTTACACCATCAAATGCTTAAAGCAGGAATTTCACACAAGTATTCTGTTATTTATCTAATATTTATTCAGGCAGCTTTTTCATTCGTAGGGTTAAATCTAATTAAGCTTGATATAGAATTACATTTCTATTATTTAATTATACCATTATCTTTTTTTGGATTTTATTACCTTTTTCATAAACACGAAATCAAAAAAAATATTTTCTTTAAATTTAAATTTAGCTTAAAAAGAAAATTAACTTTTATGATTACGTTCGTTTTATTTTTTTTTATAATTAATGCTTTCTACAATTTTTCTAACATAAGTGATTATCTAGTTATAAGTGAAATTCAACAGATTGAAACTTCCATTTATTCTGAGGGTGAATTTGTTATAATTTTTTTACTTTTTGCATTACTTAATTTGTACTTATTGTTTAGTAGGCAATCAAACGTAATACTCTTAAATATCTTTGCAAGCATAATTGCTCTTGATTTTAATAATACCTTTCAGGAATGGATTGATTTAGCCGGTTCATACCTATGGTTTCTGCTAATTATACTTTTGGTTATTTCTGTCATTGACTTCAAAACAAGATTCAAGCTAATAAATTCATATAACTCAGTTGACTTTACATATATTTCTTTTCTTATTTTTTTAAGTTTATCCTCAAGTCTTGATTTGATTAATAGTATATATTTATTTAAAGTGTTTTTATTAATAGCTCTTTTCAAAACACTATCTTTTGATAGAGTGTTTTTCAATAACAATTTAGTTTATATATTAAGTTTAATTTCAATAATATTCTTTTGTTCTGTGGTCATTTAATTATGAAAATTTTATTTTTATTATGTTATTTTTTAAATATTTTTTTGGCAAGTAATATTGACTTTATTTTTTCAAAAAAAGAACAATTAAAGAATGAAATCAAATCCATTGGAGATTCTAAAATCACACTAGGTCGCTCTTTTTTTCCATACACTGATTCATCTATCGAAGATTTTTCTAAAATAAATTTAGTTAAAAATAATAAGAATTTTAAACTAAGCCCAATATTTGCAATTAGATATTCTTCTTCGGGATTTGAAATATTTGAAGAAAATTCTCCATCATCGGTTTTATGGATATCACCGGGTCTTGAGATGAATTACATTAAGCCTATTACTTTTGGTTTTTTTGATACAGGTATTAATTTTCAAGCATGGACACGATTTAATAAACACTCTGCTTATGGTTTCAATGGGATAGCTCCATCTTTAGATCAAGTTATGTTTAAATTTAACCCTGATCATTCTTTTGAATTTTATTCAAATTCTAAGAAACCTTCAAATGGAATTGATTTTGACGAAGGCCAGGCTTCAATATCCTTAAATTCGAATTTTTTTAATTTTATATTTGGAAAATTTAAAACTAACATCGGTCCATTTCATTCAGGTAATTTATCGATTTCATATTCTGCACCAGCCTTTCCTCAATTCCAATTAAGAACAAAAAGTAAAAAACTTAATTTTTCTTTTATCGTTGGAGAGCTTCAATCAGATATGAGTATAAATATTGATGGATCGGAAATAATTAGAAAAAGATACATAGTTAATCATAGAATTGATTTTATGTTAAAAGATAACCTTAAAATAGGATTTTACGAGCAGGTTATTTCTGGAGATAACTTATCATTATCATACTTTTTACCAATAATTCCTTATTGGTCAGTACAACATGCAAATAGAGATAAAGATAACCTTCAAATGGGTTTTGATTTGGAGCTTTTAAGTAACAATAATAAGTTCATTTTTTCACTAATAGTTGATGAGTGGGCACCTTTTGACACATTTAATAAAAATCATCATAATTGGTTTGGAAGCCAAATAGGATTTTCGAGAATTCTCTCTCAAAGAGGAATTTTTAAGTTTGAATATACAATGATAGAGCCACAGGTGTACGTTCATGATATTCCTATTAACCAAGCTTTTAATGGAGATTACCCTATTGGTTTTTGGTCTATGGGAGACAGTGAGGAATTGTATTTTGGTTTTACATATTTTTTTGATAATTATTTCGAATTAGATATTTCTTTAAGAAACACAAATTTAGGTACTCCCTATTATGGAGATAGTCCAAATATAGAGGTTGCTCAAATAAAAAATAGATTTTTTGCAGGAATACAGTTGAGTAAAAAAATAAATACTAAAATTGGTTCTGTGAGCTATTTATTTAAAATGAACCATTTGAAGACTAGTAACATTTACGAAAATGAAAATTTCGTTGATTACCAAATTTCTTTATTATATAATATTAATTATTAATACTTTTAAGCCATGATTTCATTGAAATATATAAGGGAGAATCAAGATACAGTTCAAAAAAACATTAACTTCAAGAAAGTTGATTTTGATTTGAAAGATCTTATTAATAAAGATGAGCAATGGAGATTGAAGATTTCTAAATGTGAAAAATTGAAATCAATTAGAAACTCTGTTTCAAAAGATATTTCAAAACTTAAATCAAGTAATTCGAACGCAGAACGCCAAATAAAAGAAATGAAAATTGTTTCGCTCGAGATTAAAGAATTAGATAAACAAATTGATTCTTTGAAAAATTATATTGATAATAAAATACTTTTCTTGCCAAACTTAGTACATAGCTCTGTTCCAATAGGAGAATCAGAGACTGATAATAAAGTGATCAAAGTTTATAGTAAAAAACCGACTTTTGATTTTGAAATAAAAGACCATATCCAAATATCAGATAAGTTAAATCTTCTTGATATGAAAAGAGGCGCTAAAATTGCTGGTTCTGGATTTCCTCTTTTTATAGGTAATGGTTCTAGACTTGAAAGAGCTTTAATTGCTTTCATGCTAGATAAGCATACCCAAAATGGATATACTGAGCTATTTCCTCCATTTTTAGCAACACAAGATACAACTCAAGTAACAGGTCAACTACCTAAGTTTGAAGAAGATATGTATTTTATGCCAAAAGATGAATTATACTGCATACCAACTGCCGAAGTACCAGTAACAAGTTTCTATAAAAATGAAGTTCTTGAAGAATCAGTATTGCCTCAAAAGTTTGCAGCTTATTCCGCATGTTTTAGAAGAGAGGCAGGTAGTTATGGAAAAGACACGAGAGGTCTCTTAAGAGTTCATCAATTCAATAAAGTAGAACTTGTTAAATTTGTTAGACCCAGTAATTCATATTCAGAGCTTGAATCTTTACTACTAGACGCTGAAAGTATCCTTAAAATGTTAAATCTTCATTACAGGGTTGTAGAAATTAACTCAAGCGATTTATCATTTTCAGCTAGCAAATGTTATGATATAGAAGTTTGGTCTCCTTCAGAGAAAAAATACTTAGAAGTATCAAGTTGTAGTAATTTTGAATCATTTCAAGCTAGAAGAGGAAATATTAAATTTAGAAATAAAGATAATAAATTAGAATATGTTCATACTTTGAATGGTTCTGGATTAGCCACACCAAGATTAATGGTAGCTTTGCTTGAGACTTATCAGCAAAGTGATGGGTCTATTATA
>MDTD01059801.1_pt1 | contig 12107 bp, 12 predicted proteins | sample 811221 | NCBI WGS metagenome assembly MDTD01 (sample SAMN05326646, study PRJNA326480) | marine metagenome | isolation source: seawater | place: Pacific Ocean: South West | collected 2011 | reverse complement strand
AGAAACTGTAAATAAAATTTACTCAGATAGAAAGAAATTTTATAATGAAGCTAATTATAAAATAAAGTGCAATTCATTAGATATTGATGAAATTATAAATAAGATTGTAAAATTGTATGAAACTTCAAAAGATAGAATTTAGAAATAAAGAAAAGAATTATTCCATCTACATTGGTGAGAAAATTTTAAAAATTTTACCTTCTAAATTAAAATTATTGTGTCCAAACGCTAGTAAGATTGCATTAATATTTGATAAAAATATTCCAAACAAACTCAAAAAAACACTGATTAGCAAAGTTAACAAATATGAATTAACTATTATTAATTTTGATGCTAATGAAAAAACTAAATCTATAAAATCTGTATCTACAATTTTAAACAAATTATTATCAAATAATTTTAATAGAGCTGATGTAATTATTGGGATAGGTGGTGGTATTACAGGTGATTTATCAGGTTTCGTTGCAAGTATTTTTAAAAGGGGAATTAATTATGTGAGCATTCCAACTACTTTGCTAGCGCAGGTTGATGCAGCAGTTGGAGGTAAAACTGGTGTAAACTCTATACATGGTAAAAACTTAATTGGCACATTCTCTCAACCAAAATTAGTGGTAAGTGACACTTACTTCCTAAAAAGTCTTAAAAGAAAAGAAATGGTATGTGGATATGCAGAAATTTTAAAACATGCGATAATAAAAGATACAAAATTTTTTAATTGGTTAAAGAAAAATACTAAATTCATATTATCGAAAAAAGCAAAATATTTAATTTATGCAATAAAAAAAAGTTGCAAAATAAAATTACAAGTTGTTAATAAGGATGTAAATGAAAAGAATTTAAGAATGATCTTAAATTTTGGTCATACATTTGCTCACGCTATTGAAGTAAAAAATAACTATTCTAAATCATTTACTCACGGTGAAGCTGTTTTAGCTGGAATGATACTTGCTACGAAGTTATCAATTGTTAAAAAAACATGCAGTAAAAAATCTTTAGAAGATATTTTAAATGTATATAAAGAAAATAATTTAGATTATACCTACAAAAAGTATAGTAATTTTAGACAAATATTAAATTTAGTTCCCTTTTTAAAAAATGACAAAAAAAATAATGACGAAAAAATTAATTTTATACTACTTAAAAGAATTGGAAAAACGACAAAACCTAATAATTATAAAATTACCTTGGCTAATTTTAAAAAAGATGTAAAAAAAATTACTCAATACTAATTTCTAAAGCATGTATTTTATTTTTTAAATCATCTTTTAAAGTATTCATAATCATCTTCTGGGCGTTTATTCTAGAAATAGATTTTAAATATATAGATTTTATCTTTAGATGAAGATGGTATCTATCTTTGGAGAAAAATTTATGGCCGCGATGTTTATCTGAATTGTCAATGATTTCTAATTTTTCAAATTTAATTTTTTTCTCTAGTTTTTTTTCAATCTCTTTAAAATAATTTTCCATTTAAGTAAATTTAATATATAGAAATATAGTTGATATGAAAACAATCTGTGACTGGGAAAATTGCAAAGAAATTGGATCCTATAAAGCGCCTATCGAAAGAGATAATAGTAAAAAGTTTAGACTTTTATGCCTTCAACACATTAAAATTTTTAACAAGAATTGGAACTATTTTGAAAATATGAATGATCAAGAAATTGAATTTTTTATAAAATCTGATTTAACATGGCATAAATCAACCAAAAATTTCGGATCGTCAGACAATTTTTTTAGCATATTGTGGAATAATGCGCTTGATGACAAACTTAATATCTTCAAAAGTTCTAATTTCAAAGAATTCAAAAAAACAAAATTATCTCAAACAGATAAAGATGCCCTAGAGGTTATGGATCTAAATGATGCGGCAAAATGGGAGGAAATTCATTTAAAATTTAAAACTCTTGTTAAAAAATACCATCCTGATAAAAACCAAGGTAATAAAAAGTTTGAAGATAAGCTAAAAAAGATAACACTTGCATATAGTCAATTAAAAAAAACACTAGGAAAAAAATGAGTACTGAACAATTTTTAACAAAACCTGATATAAAGATCTCCGTTAAACAAACATTTGGTATAGACAGTGAAATGCAAATTAATGCTTTTTCTAAAAAGAATGAGTACGTGCCAAAAATTGACGCTGATTATAAATTTGATAAGGACACGACTTTAGCAATTCTTGCAGGTTTTTCTTTTAATAAAAGAGTTTTGATACAAGGATATCATGGAACAGGTAAATCTACTCACATAGAACAAGTTGCTGCGAGATTGAACTGGCCTTGTGTGAGAGTAAATTTAGATAGCCATATAAGCAGAATAGATTTGATAGGCAAAGACGCAATTGTTTTAAAAGATAATAAACAAATCACTGAGTTTAAAGAGGGAATACTGCCATGGTCGATACAAAATCCTATTGCATTAGTGTTTGATGAATACGATGCAGGAAGACCCGATGTAATGTTCGTTATACAAAGAGTTTTAGAAAGTGAAGGTAACTTTACTTTGCTGGATAAAAATAAAGTTTTAGAACAACATGATTTTTTTAGAATTTTTGCTACAACTAATACAGTTGGTCTTGGAGATACATCAGGTCTTTATCACGGCACACAACAAATAAACCAAGGTCAAATGGATAGATGGAATATTGTGTCTATTTTAAATTATTTACCTTTTGAAAAAGAATTAGAAATTGTTTTAGTTAAAAATAAAAGTTTTAATAATAAAGAGGGAAAAGAAATTTTATCAAACATGATTAAAGTTGCTGATTTAACTCGAAAAGGATTTATGAACGGAGATATATCAACCGTCATGAGTCCTAGAACTGTAATGCACTGGGCAGAAAATACATCTATTTTTAAAGACAAAGGATATGCCTTTAGATTAACATTTTTAAATAAATGTGACGACTTAGAAAAAAAAATTATCTCAGAATACTACCAAAGATGCTTTGGTGAAGATCTGCCTGAGTCCTCTATAAATGTTACTTTGTAAAAAAAGTGGAAAAAAAAACTGAAACATTAGAACACTTTAAAACAGCTATCGGTTCAACCGTAAAATCTTTATCAAACTCTGAAGATATCGAGATATCTTTTGGAAATCAAAATGCAAAAATTAAAAAAAATACAATAAGACTTCCGGATATTGAGAAAATAGATAACAAGATTAATTTCAAACAAATTAGAGCTTTAGCAGATTCTGAGTCTCTCAAAATAAGATACAGCAATTTAAAGACTTTCAAGCTATATGAGCCAAAAGGTAATATTTCAAAAAAACTTTATAGGATAGCAGAGAAAGTTAGATATGAAAAACTAGGTTCAGAAAGATTTATTGGAGTAAAAAATAATATTCAGCAGTATTACGAAGAAAGATTAAATTCATTGGATTTAAAAAGTAGTGAGGATAAAATTACCGAGTCATTTGAAAATTTTTTAAGGGAAAATTTCTTCAATTTTAAAAATAATAAAGAGTTAAACAAAAGGTTGAAAATATATAAAAAAGATTTAAACGAAAATTTTAAAAGTAAAATAAAAGAATTAAATAACTTAACTATAGATCAAAAAAAATATAATTCTTTAATTTCCAATCTAATATCAAAAATGAATCTTGATGAGTCATTAGAGGATGACGAAAAAAAGAATGAGGACAACAAGGACGAAAAGCCACAAAAACCTCAAAACCAAGAACAAAAAACTGATAAACAAGAACAAGAGCAACAAGAAATGTCAATTGAGTCCGGTGTTCCAGATTTAGAGCAACAGACTAAAGAATCTGATCAAGACGGGGAAGAAATCCAAATAGAAGATAATTCTAAAAAAGATTTTAAAAAAAGTATAAAAAATAATCTAGGAGATTTAAAATATAAAGTTTACACAGAAGAATTTGATGAAATTATTAAAGCTGAAAATTTAGAGAGCGAAGAAGAATTGAACAGATTGAGAAAAAATTTGGATCAACAACTTCTTCAATTAAAAAATTTTATTTCTAAATTGGCGAATAAACTACAAAGAAAACTTTTAGCTAAACAAAATCGATCTTGGAATTTTGATTTAGAGGAAGGTTTGCTTGATACTTCTAAATTACCAAGAATAATTATGGATCCGTTTAATTCATTATCTTTCAAAAAAGAAAAAGATATTGAATTTAAAGATACTTTAGTAACCATTTTAATTGATAACTCAGGTTCTATGAGAGGTAAGCCAATATCAGTAGCAGCAATTTGTGCTGACATCTTATCTAGGACTTTGGAACGATGCTCTGTCAAAGTTGAAATTTTAGGATTTACAACTAAACATTGGAAAGGTGGGTCTTCTAGAGAAAAATGGATGAAAAATAATAAACCAAGTTTACCAGGTAGACTAAATGATCTGAGACATATTATTTATAAATCAGCTGATACTCCTTGGAGGCAGGGTAAAAATAATATGGGTCTAATGCTAAAAGAAGGTTTGTTAAAAGAAAATATTGATGGAGAAGCTTTGAAATGGGCATATGGTAAGATGTTTAAACGCAAAGAGGAAAGAAAAATATTAATGGTTATATCTGATGGAGCGCCCGTTGATGACTCAACATTGTCGACTAACTCTAGCGACTATTTAGAAACTAATTTGAAAAATACAGTCAAATGGATTGAAAATAAAACCGATATTGAACTTTTGGCGATAGGTATTGGACATGATGTTACTCGATATTATAAACAAGCGATTAAAATTACTGATGTACACGATTTAGGTGATGTAATGATAAATCAACTTACTGACCTCTTTGTTCAAAAAGGGAAAAAAACTTTACACTAATTCAATATCTTTTTAATTGAGAAAATTCTTTTATACTTGTTAGTAAAAGTCTAAACGGTATCAACATTACTAGTGCAATAAATAATTTAACAATTAAATCTCCAATAGCTAAAGTAAGCCAAGGTACATTTGTTCCGTAAAAAGCTATAGAGAAAAATAAAAAAGTGTCAATTGTTGAACCTATTATTGAAGAAGTAAGTGGTGCGACATACCATGATTTTTTTCTAAATTTATCGAAAATATTTACATCTAAATTTTGAGCAATAAAAAACGCTACACCAGATCCAATTGCTATTCTAATAGAAATTAAATCTGAAAAATTAGTTGAAATTATTAAGGTTAAAAGAACTCCAATAAAAAATCCTATGTAAACAATTTTTCTCGCTACTTGTACTCCATATGCCCTGTTAGCTAAATCAGTAATTAAAAATGTGATAGGATAACTAAATGCGCCATAAGTTAAAATTTCACTCAACCCGATGTAGTTGATTGGAAACTGAACTAGATAGTTAGATAATACAACTACCGCCCCCATTAAAAGTGCTAATTTATAGAATAAATTCATTAAACTTTTGAGCTGATAGATGCTTTAAGTTTTTTTACTTTATTTGAAAGTTTTGATGATTTTGCTGACAACAAAAATTTATCTAATCCACCCTTAAAATCTACAGTCCTTAATGCTGAGTTAGAAACATTTAATTTAATATTTCTTTTTAAAATATCACTTTTAAATGATACCTTTTTTAAATTTGGTAAAAACCTTCTCTTGGTCTTATTCTTCGCGTGACTTACGTTATGACCCTTTAAAGGTGATTTTCCTGTTAGTTCGCATCTTTTAGACATAATTTTCTTCTTTGTATAGTTCTTGAAATAACGCTGGTCAAGTATTAATTCCGACTGCTTCCTCAATATTTTTAAGATTTTCTTTTTTTAAAATAGATATTAATTCTGATTTAATTTCTTTTACAATTCCTGGGCCTTTGTAAACCATACCTGTGTACAATTGAATTACATTAGCACCTGCTGTGATTTTTTCAAAGGCACTTTTCCCCGAATCTACTCCACCAACACCAAAAATTTTAATTTTACCTTTGGTTTCTTTGAAGAATTTTTTTATCATATTTGTAGAGATGTCTTTTAGAGGCAATCCAGATAAACCACCTTTTTCATTTTTATTCTCATCGTCTAGTTTACCTCTATTTTTGTCTGTCGTATTTGAAATAATTATACCCTGAAGATTATATCTCGTAATCAATTCTATTAATCCACTTATCTGACTATCATTTATATCAGGAGAAATTTTGATCACGACTGATTTATTGATATTTTTTGATTTTCTAATTTTGTTAATTCCATTTAGCAAATTATTCATTTGCTCATGTTCATGAAAATCTCTGAGACCTTCGGTGTTAGGCGAGGATATATTTATAGTTAAATAATCTGCGTATGAATAAAGTTTCGATAAACAAACATAATAGTCCTCGGCTTTATTTACTGTATCTCTATTAGGACCTATATTTACTCCCAGATAACCTTGCGGGGTATTTTCAGAAATTCGCCTGGAAATAATTTCTAAACCTTGATTGTTAAATCCTAAACGATTTATTAATGCCTGGTCTTTTTCTAGACGAAATATTCTTGGTTTTGGATTTCCCAATTGTTTTTTAGGAGTCACGGTTCCAATTTCTACAAATCCAAAACCTAATTTAAATAAAGAGTTATAAACTTCTGCGCTTTTATCAAACCCGGCTGCTAATCCAATAGGATTTGGTAATTTTTTGTCAAATAGCTTAGTCTCTAAAACTTCCTCGTCTTTAACATCAAAAAATGCTTTTGGCAGAATGTTAAATTTTAATGATTTAATAGCTAAATCATGTGCTGTTTCTGGATCGATGTTAAATATGTACGGTCTTAAAAAAGAAAACATCTTTTAATTTATTTTTTCTTTTATTAATGCAATTGTCTCTTTAAGTCCAAAAAATTTTATAAAAAAACCCATTCTTGGTCCATTTTCTTCACCAAATACCACTTCGTATATTAATTTAAACCAATCCCTAAGGTTTTTTTCATAACCATTTTCCTTACCAACGGTATAAACAAAAGTTTGAATTTCTTCAGGACTTAAGGACTCATCAGTTTTGCTTAGTCTATCAACCAAGCTGCTTAAAGCTTTTTTTTCCTTCTCGTTTGGTTTTTTAAACTTTTTATTTGGTTCAACTTTATCTTTAAAATAATTTATTGCGTACCCAGTAAGGTTATCAAGTATTGGATGTTTCTCAGGTTTAATATCCTTATGAAATCTGTTTATAAATTTCCACAATATTTCCTTGTTGTTTGCGTTACTTGAGCCGGCCAAATTGAGTAACATTGAAAAAGACATGATAACCCTTTCTTCAGGGGGGGTTCCATTATGAATATGCCAAACTGGATTTAAGATTTTTTGCTTATCTTCTTGGGTTGGATATTTTTCTATCAAAGACAGATATTCGTCTACTGTTTTTGGAACTACTTCTGAATAAAGTTTTTTTGCACGCTTGGGATTTGGATACATATATAGTGCAAGACTTTCTGGAGAAGCATATCTAAGCCATTCTTCAATTGAGATACCATTGCCTTTAGACTTTGAAATTTTTTCTCCTTTTTCATCTAAAAATAATTCATAAGCAAAACCATTTGGAGGTTTTTTTCCTAATGTTTTACAAATTTTATTAGATAAGATAGCACTTTCTGTCAAATCTTTACCGTACATTTCAAAATCAACATTAAAGGTAAACCAACGCATTGCCCAATCAACTTTCCATTGTAATTTGCAATTTCCATTTAATATATTAGTTTCTATCTTATCATTATTGTTTTTAAATATAACTGTTCCATCTTTTTTATTCATTTCGACCAATGGCACCTCAAGTACTTTGCCCGTCTTTGGACAAATTGGTAAAAAAGGACAATATGTTTTACGTCTCTCTTCTCTTAAAGTAGGTAAAATAATATTCATAATTTCTTCGTATTTTTCTAAAACTCTCATCAATGAATTGTTAAATTTTCCAGATTTGTAATTTTCTGTTGAACTTTGAAAGTTGAATGTAAAATTGAATTTTTTTAAAAATTCGATTAGCATCTGATTATTGTGTTCTCCAAAACTTTTGAACTTTTTAAATGGATCAGGAATATCAGTTAGTGGTTTACCTAAGTTATTTTTCAATATTTCATCGTTGGGTATATTATCTGGTACTTTTCTCAACCCATCCATGTCGTCAGAAAAAGTTATTAATTCACTGTCGATTTTTTCGATATGATTTAATGCATTAATCATCATTGATGTCCTGGCAACTTCTCCAAATGTTCCAATGTGAGGCAATCCACTCGGCCCATATCCCGTTTGAAAAATTATTCTTTTATTTGCTTTAATAATATCTTTTCTTTCTTTCAAAAGTTTTCTAACCTCCACTAGTGGCCAAGAAGAAGTTGATTGAATTAAGTCGTTATTAAGCATAACTATGGTTTATTAAATTTTATACGTAAAATACAGATATAATTACATGATATTAAGTTGAATTTTGTAACTATTTAAATAATCTCGACTTCTATGATTGCAAACAAAACTGTTTTCTTCATTCTAGGTATTTTGCTCATTGTCCTTGGAATTTCAATGTTAGCACCATACGGAATGCAATTAATCTATGAAGAGAACAGCCATAGTTTTGTATCATCTGCATTTATTACTATTTTTGTAGGTATTCTATTTATTCTCGCTAATTTAGAGAAAGAATTTAAGTTAAATCTGAGACAAACATTTTTGTTTTCAACTTTAGCTTGGGTAATGGTAGCAATTTTTGGAAGCTTACCATTTTTACTATCGCCTAAAGAATTTTCTTTTAGTGAAGCCTTTTTTGAAAGTATGTCAGGAATAACAACTACTGGTGCAACAATTATTACTGACTTAGACAATAGCCCAAAAAGTATTTTGTTATGGAGAGCAATAATGCAATGGCTTGGTGGAATAGGAATAGTAGTAATGGCTATTACTGTATTACCTTTATTGAAAGTTGGGGGAATGCAATTATTCAAAATGGAAGGTCCAGACAGTACGGAAAAGATCTTACCCAGAACTATTGAGGTTGCCACAATAATTATATCTACGTATTTTGCTTTGACTTTATTCTGTGGTTTTTTCTATTGGTTATTCGGAATGTCAGCATTTGATAGCATATCTCATGCTATGACTACAATTGCAACTGGCGGGTTTTCTACCCATAACGAGTCAATTGGTTTTTTTGAAAACTCCAATATAGAAATCATTGCATGTATTTTCATTATCTTAGGTAGCATCCCTTTTATTTCTTATTTAAAATTCTTACAAGGAAACAAAAAGATTTTTATTGAAGACAGTCAAATTAAAGGCCTTATTTATATAATTTTAATTTCAGTAATCATAATGTTTTTATACTTACTACTCATTAATTATGAAAAAAATATCTTTGATAACATTAGAATTTCATCTTTTAATGTCATTTCTATTTTATCTGGAACAGGATACGTTACTGATGATTTTGGATTGTGGGGTAAATTTTCTTTAATTTTTTTCTTATTTTTGATGTTTATTGGGGGTTGTGCGGGATCAACAGCGTGTGGTATTAAAATTTTTAGACTACAAATGCTAATTATTTTTTTAAAAAATCAAATCAAAAAATTAATCTATCCAAATAGTATTATTATTACCAGATATAATAATCAAAAAATTACTGATGATTTTTTTAAGTCAGTAATAATTTTTATTTTTTCATTTCTCTTTATATTTTTTATTATTTCAATGTTGTTAACAATTACAGGATTAGATTTCCTTACTGCTATTTCAGGAGCAGCTAGCGCAATATCTAATGTTGGTCCTGGACTTGGAGAAATGATCGGACCTAATGGAAATTACAAAGAAATACCCGACGTGTCGAAGTGGATTTTATCAATTGGAATGTTGCTAGGGAGACTTGAACTATTTGCTGTTTTAGTTTTATTTTTTCCTTCATTTTGGAGAAATTAATTGAATAAATTTAATAATTTAAGACTATATTTTGATAAGCGGATGAAGCGAATATTTTTATTTGGCTTTATTAGTGGTTTTCCTTGGGTACTAATTGGTAGTGCTTTGAGCTTATGGTTAAAAGAAAATGATTTAAGTCGAAGTACTATTGGTTGGGCAGGACTGATATTTGCTGTCTATGCTGTTAATTTTTTATGGGCACCATTAGTTGATAGATTAAAAATTCCTTATTTAAGTAACTTTATTGGCCATAGAAAATCATGGATTATTACAATGCAGAGTATAATCTTAGCTTCGCTATTACTTTGGAGCACATTAAATCCCAATGAAAATTTATGGATAATAATAGCTATAGGTTTAGGAATTGCTATTTCATCTGCTACTCAAGATATTACAATTGACGCTTTAAGGATTGAACAAATTCGTGAAAATGAAACTAAAACTATGGCAGCAGGTGCTGCTATACAAGTAGTTGGATGGTGGACAGGTTATAAAATTGGTGGGGTTATTTCACTCACAACAGCTGAATTTTTTCAACAAAGAGGATATGAAAATTATTGGCAATTATCTTTTTTAATACTAGGGCTGGTTGTTTTTATATCAAGCATTGCATTAATCTTTGTTCCTGAAAAAAGTTCAAAAACAAGATCGATAAAACAATACGAAAACGATAAAAAACTTTTAAAAAATCTTAAATTTAAAAACTATTTATCTAAAATCTTAGCTTGGTTATATGGTACTGTAGTAAATCCATTAGTAAGTTTTTTTAAAAAAAATTCAATAAGTGTTGCTATAGGTATTTTAAGTTTTATTTTCTTATTTAAAATTGGTGAAGCTTTTTTAGGAAGAATGTCTATAATCTTTTACAAAGAGCTTGGTTTTTCAAAAACTGATATAGCTTTGTACTCAAAAGGAATTGGTTGGATAACAACTATTACTTTTACACTGTTAGGAGGGTTGTTTGCTATTAAAATGGGATTATTCAAAGCTATGCTTATTTCAGGAATTATCATGGCATTAACAAATTTAATGTTTTCTGTCCTTGCCTGGGTAGGAAGCTCTGAAGTTTTATTTGCTTTTACTGTTTTAATTGATGATTTAGCTGCCGCTTTCGCAACTGTCGCTTTTGTTGCTTTCATCTCTGCGTTGGTCGACCGAACTTACACAGCTACACAATTTGCTTTACTTGCATCAATTGGAACAGCTGGTAGGACTTTGTTTGCATCATCCTCGGGTGCCTTGGTAGACTGGTTAAACGGGGATTGGGGAATATTTTTTATTATAACTGCACTTATGGTTATTCCCTCTCTATTATGTTTGATAGCAATAAAAAGTAAATTAAAGTTAAATGAGTAATCTATACACAAATATATCTTTAGTTGCTAATTTACACAAAAAAGCTTCGTCAAAATCTGAAATAGTAACTCAGATAATATTTGGAGAAAGATTTTCAATACAAAAAAAATTAAGATATTGGTTAAAAATTAAGGTGAAGGAAGATGGATATAAGGGATACATTAAAAGAAATACTTATTGTCAATTTTTAAATCCTACTCACAAAGTATGCAATCTCAAGGCAAATGTTTATAAGTCTCCAAATTTTAAAAAGAAGGTGTGTGATCTTACTTTTGGATCAAAAATAAAAGTAATTGAAAAAAAAACAAATTTTTTCAGATTTTATAAAGGATGGATTAATCGCAAAGATCTGAAGAATATCAAATATAATGAAAAAGACTATTTTAAAAGAATTAAAATTTTTAAAAACATAAAATACAAATGGGGTGGAAAATCTTTTAAAGGAATAGATTGTTCTGCGTTGGTTCAAATTTTTTTAAATTTTAATAATATATTTTGTCCACGTGATGCAAAAGATCAGCACAAATATTTCAAAAAAAACGTTCAATTAAAAGATATAAAAAAGAATGATATAATTTTTTGGAAAGGTCATGTTGCTGTTGCTTTATCAAAAAAAAAATTAATCCATGCTTATGGGCCAAAGAAAAAAACTATAATTATGGGAATTAATCAGACAATTAAAAGAATAGAGAAAACAGCAAAATTAAAGGTGATAGGAATTAAGAGATTATAAAAAGGTAAGGGCAGCTTCAGTCTCCCTCCCCTGCCCTTAATACCAATTTAATTGATTCTAGCTTTCAGCTTAAGACTCTTTTTAGTTGTATGTGGATATGATAAATTAATTTATGAATAAATTTGCTATAGCATTTGGATTTCGAGGTAAAATTTATAAGGATATTTTAAAAGCTTGGAAAATCCTT
>MDTD01070787.1_pt1 | contig 12108 bp, 7 predicted proteins | sample 811221 | NCBI WGS metagenome assembly MDTD01 (sample SAMN05326646, study PRJNA326480) | marine metagenome | isolation source: seawater | place: Pacific Ocean: South West | collected 2011 | reverse complement strand
GGCGTCCAAAGAGCAGGAGGCCCACCATCAGGATGATGGCGATCTCCATCGGTCCGAGGCTCCCAAAAAGTCCGAGCGTGGTCATCTACTTCCCTTTCGCGAGGCCCCTCGGCCCCACTTCTAGCTCCAAGGAGCAGCCTGAGCCGCCCCGCACAAACCATCCTAGCCGATCTACTCATCCGCCGGACAGCGATTCCGTGCCGAGGCCTCCACCGCGTTGCTCAGCAGAGCAGCCACCGTCATCGGCCCCACCCCTCCTGGAACGGGCGAGATCCAGCCGGCAACCTCGCTCACCTCGTCAAACCGTACATCCCCGACGGTCACCGTCTGCCCCTCGGCGTTGGTCACCCTGTTGACGCCCACATCCACCACGAGCGCCCCGGGGCGGACCATCTCGGCTGTCACCAGACCGGGCACACCAGCCGCCGCGACCAGAACATCCGCCCGGCGGGTCAATTCCTCGATCTTCTGCGTGTACACGTTGCAGGAGACCACGGTTGCCTCGGCCTGCATCAGCAGCACCGCCAGGGGCTTGCCGACCACGTTGCCCGCCCCCACGACCACCGCCGTCTTGCCCTTGAGGTCGATCCCCGTGGACTCGATCATCCGCATCGTCGCCAGAGCCGTGCAGGGCACCAGGCTCGATCGCCCGTAGACGACATTCCCGATGTTGGCCGGGTTCACGCCCTCAACGTCCTTATCCGGATGAATGAGCTTCTGCACGCGGTACGTGTCCACCCCCTCCGGCAAGGGCAGGTGGACCATGATCCCGCTGACGTGATCGTTCTCGTTCAGCAGCAAGACCCGTCCCGCGATGTCGTCGAATCCTGCGCCGGCCCGGATCTCATGGAGCTTGTACTCAAGCCCGAGCGCCTGGCATTCCTCGCCCTGCCGCTCGGCGTATTGACGGGCCGCGTTGTCCTCGGAACCGACAATCACCGCGTCAAGCCTGGGCAGAATCCCCTGCGACCGCAGACTCGCGGCCCGCTCGCGGACCTTCTCCCGCTGCTCGGCGGCCAGCTTGCGTCCATCGAGGATCCGGGCGGTCTGCGTCATGGGCCAATCCTATGCGCGCGCCGGTGGCTGTCCCGCTCTGTACCATCCCCGCGTGGGCAAGAAACCAACATCTTCAAAGAACGATCCCATCAAGTGGATGCGCGAACTCGAGTCACTCCTCGATCAAGCCAACCGGGCCTACTACACCGACGCCGACCCCATCATGTCGGACACCGAATTCGACCGCCTGCTCGATGAATTGGCCAGTCTCGAAGCCCAGCACCCGGATCAGGCGAAGCCGAATTCACCAACCAAACGCGTCGGCGGCGAACCCATTGCCGGATTTGTCACACTCCCCCACGACGTCCCGATGCTCTCGATCGACAACTCCTACTCGACCGAGGACATCGCATCCTGGGTCCGCTCGATCTTCCCGGAAGTCGATCCTGAGTGCCGAAGGCTCGACGCAGAAATCGCCCGCGCCGAAGCTGGCGAAACCACGGGCGACACGGGGCTCTTCGGCGACACGGGCGAGAAAGTCTCGAAGTCCAAACGCATCAACACACTCAAGCAGAAGAAACGCGATCGCATCGCTGAGGCCGAGCGAGCAGGCTTCCCGATCGACCTCGTCTGCGATCCCAAGATCGACGGCGTGGCGCTCTCGATCCGCTACGAGAACGGCTCGTTCATCCGCGCACTGACGCGTGGCGATGGGAGGCAGGGCGACGACGTCTCCCATGCTGTGCGCACAATCCGTTCACTCCCGCTTGAGCTCGGAAAGAAAGCCCCGGATGTGCTCGAGATCCGCGGCGAGGTCTTCATCCCGAACGCGGAGTTCGTGCGCATCAACGCCGAGCGGGCCGAGGCGGGCGATGAGCTGTTCATGAATCCCCGCAACGCGTGCGCGGGAACACTGAAGAACCTCGATCCGAATGTCGCCGCGAGCCGGAACCTCGGCTTCCGTGCGCACGGGCGTGGCAGTATCGAGGGCACCGACTTCGCGCGCACGCACGCGGAGATGCTCGGCAAATTCACAGACCTTGGCATCCCCGTGCCAGATCGGACCTGGGCGTGCAAGGGTGTGGACGAGGTGCAGGCCGCGATTGATGAGCTTGCCAAGCTCCGCGACGAGCTGACCTACGCGACCGACGGCCTGGTCATCCGTGTCAACAGTTTTGCGGACCAGGAACTGCTCGGCACAACGTCCAAGAGCCCGCGATGGGTGATCGCGTACAAGTACCCCGCCGAGCGCAAGACGACGAAGCTGCTGGACGTGGAGTTCCAGGTTGGCAAGACCGGCAAGATCACCCCACGCGCAGTCATGGAGCCGGTGCTGCTTGCGGGCACGACAGTCCGGCACGCGTCGCTGCATAACTTCGGGCTCGTCCGCAAGAAGGACATCCGGATCGGGGATGTTGTCGAGGTCGAGAAAGCCGGCGAGATCATCCCCTATGTCGTGGGCCCTGTGACAGCAGAACGCACCAAGGGTGCCCGCAAGATCAAGCCGCCCAAGACCTGCCCGGTCTGTGGCGGGGTGGTCGAACTCGAACCGATCGAGGCGAATGACAAACCCGAACTCGAAACGGCGCGGCGGTGCATCAACCCCGAGTGCCCGGCGCAGCTGCGCGAGAAGCTGATCTGGTTCGCCGGGCGCAAGCAGATGGATATCGACGGGCTGGGTGAATCAACGATCGACCTGATCCTGGCAGACGACGAGATCCCGCTGGCGGGGTTTGGGGATATCTACCGGCTCGGTGCGCACAGGGACCGGCTCACCGAACTCGAACGGATGGGCGCGAAGAAGGTCGAGAATCTGCTGAATGGGATCGAGGCTTCGAAGAGCCGCGGCCTGCCCAGGGTGCTGGCGGGGATGGGGATTCGGCACATCGGCGACGCGACGGCCCGGGCGCTGTGCGCGAAGTTTGAGGACATCCACGCGCTGCTCGCGGCGAGTACAGCGGATCTGGAGGAGGTCGAGGGCATCGGCTCGATCACGGCCGGTGTGCTGCACGACTACCTGCACTCGAAGATCGCGCGGCACACGTTCGAGGACCTTGAATCGGTGGGTGTCGATTTGTCCAGCCCACACCTTGCGGGGGCATCTGATTCGCCGGTGGCCGGGAAGACGATCGTCCTGACAGGGTCGCTCGAGAAGTACACGCGAGACGAGGCGTCGGAGAAGCTGCGCGGGATGGGCGCGAATGTGACGGGTTCGGTGTCGAAAAACACCGATATCGTGATCGCGGGGCCGAAGGCCGGCTCCAAGCTCGACAAGGCGCGGAGTCTCGGGATCGAAGTCTGGGACGAGGCGAAGATGCTCGAACTGTTTGGCGGGTAAGCTGGGATCATGCACAACGTGGAGTTCAAATCGGAACTGCGGGATCTGGAGCTGGCGCAGTCCATCTGCAAGGCGATGGGCGCGACGCACGCGGAGATTCTGGAGCAGACTGACACGTACTACAAAGTGCCCAGCGGCCGGCTCAAGCGTCGGGAGCAGACGGGGCACGACACGGAGTACATTTTCTACGACCGAGCGGACAAGGCCGAGGCGAGGCTGAGCCATTACGTGATCTACGACGAGCCCTCGGCGCGACAGCGGTTTGCGTGCGACTCGCTGCCCGTGATGGTGGTCGTGCGCAAGAAGCGGATCGTGTATCTGATCGAACAGTTGCGGATTCACCTGGACACGGTTGACCACCTCGGGACGTTTCTGGAGATCGAGGCGGTTGTCTCGCGGGCGCACAATGTTCGGCAGTGTCACGAGAAGGTGCAGGAGATCCGGGCGAAACTCAAGCCGGCGCTCGGCGAGATGCTGAGCACGAGCTACTCGGACATGCTGATGGGCGAGCAGGGCCTCGACACGAGCGGCATCGACCCTGTGCCGAGCCCGTCGAACTCAACGGATTCGATCTGAACAACCTGGCCGGAGGGATTGCGATGCTGCATCGGAGAGTGCTGCTTGGCGTTGTGGTGCTGGGGGCGGGCCTGCTCGCGGTGGGCTCCGGGACGAACGCCGAGGAGGCAGCGGCCCCTGCTGTTGGCACACGGACCGTCTTCCTCGTCCGTCACGCGGACACGGCTCCCGAGCCGGGCGAGCAGGATCCGAAACTGACCGCCGATGGCGAGAGCCGGGCTGCGCGGCTTGCGGAGGTGCTCCAGGACGAGCCACTGAGCGCGGTCTTCGTCACGCGGACGACACGCTCATTCCAGACGGGTTCGCCGACGGCGGGGTTCAACGGCATCGATCCGACGGTCTACCCGCCCACCGGGTACGAGGACGTGAAGGCGAAAGCGCTCGCGCAGCCGAGCGGCTCATCTTGTTTGATCGTGGCGCACTCGAACACGGTGCCCGGGATTGTCAAGGCGTTTGGCGGACGCGAGATGGACGAGCTACCCGAGAAGGAGTTTGACCGGCTGATCGTCTTCGTCCTCAATGGCGACGAACTCGGCCGGATGATCGAGCTGCGGTACTAGCTTTATTCAGCCTTTCTCTTGTGAATGCCTGATCAGCATCCGGCGTTGTAGTTGGCGACCCAGGCGCTGAAGTCGGCGGGTGTGCATGAGCCGTCGGCGTTCTGGTCGCACTCCGGGGCCTGCGCGTTGAAGGCGGCGACCCAGGCGCTGAAGTCGGCGGGACTCAGGAGGCCGTCGCCGTTCGTGTCCGCGGCGCAGGCCGGTGGCTCGACGCACTCGAACTTCTCGATGCGGATGGCGTCGATGCCGGCTTCGACGATGTTGCCCGAGTTGACGTCGGCGGCGATGAACCGCAGCCGGAGCGTGCCCGTTGCGGGGATCTCACCCGCGTCACCGATCACGACAGATTCATCACGCCACTGGTTGAAGGCGTCCTCGTACGTGCGCAGCGTGGCCCAGTTGGTGCCGGCGGCGTTGGTCGCGTATTCGACACGGAGTTGATCGTCAGTGCCGAGCGAGCCTGTGGATGTGTCGTTGAGCCAGTAGCTGTAGGTGAGGTTGCCGCCGGCGGATGCGTCGATGACGGGGCTGGTGAGGATGGTTTCGCCGTTGTCGACGTCGGAGTTTCCGGCGACGTTATCGGTGAGCCAGGCGCGGCCTGAACCATCGGCATCGGTTGTGGGGTCGCCTCTGCCGCCGTTGACGGGGACGCCCCGGGTCCACTGCCCGTCGGTAGCGGTGCCGGTGACGGTGTAGCCGGGGTCGGTTTCGGCGTCGTCTTCGAAAGCGGTGACGAGGCTCGTTGCGACGACTGAGGAGTTGGCCTGCGTCGGGGCCAGCTGCGGCCAGGTGTATGTCTGGCCGGAGTTCGATTGCGCCGAGACCCACCAGTCGATGGTTTCGAGGCAGTCATGACGCGGTGTTGTGAAGCTATACGTGTTCGGCGCACCGGTCGGTGCGCACGCGATCTGCGTGATCGTGCCCTGGCTGTCGCGCAGGTTCAGTGTGGGGGTCGAGGGATCGAGCGTGACGTTGCGTTCGGTGATAGAGACCACGAGTTCGTCGCCGCCGGCGGGGCTGAGTGTCTCACCGAGAGCCTGCTCGATGGTGAAGCTGAGTGTGTCGAGTTCGGGTCGGACGACAATGAGCCCCTGCTGGATGTCAGAGATGATGACGTTTCCCGAGGGGAAGAAGGGGTAATTGGACCACGAGCCGTCGTAGCCGAGACCGTCGTCTGCGGGGTAGGTGTCCATCCATGCGACTTCGACGGGGTTTTCGGGGTCCTGGATGTCGAAGATGCGGAGCCCCGAGCGGTAGTTTGAGGCGTAGATGTAGTAGCCTTTGACGTAGAGGTTGTGATCGCGGGCGGTGCTGCCGTTGGTCCAGCCCTTGACGTAGTACGGGTTCTCGAGGTCTTCAACGTTGTAGATGTGGAGTGTGGTGACGAGTGTCCGGCCTTCGTCGAGTTCGTCGTTGACGTAGAAATATTTGCGGTCTTCGCTGAGCCAGCCCTGGTGGATGTACCTGCGGACGGGGTGGTAGATCGAGGAGAGCTCGAACATGTTTGATTTGTCGGTGACGTCCCAGATGCGCAGCCGCGTGTCGGAGGAGCCGTTGCCGTAGCCCGAGCAGAGGAATGCGATCTCGCGGCCGGCGTATGGGCCTGTGGTGTAGTTCACGACCTGCGCATCGTGGACGTAGAGATCGGACTGAACGGACTGCTGGGAGGGGTTGGTTGGTGAGCCCGGTGCGCCGTTGACCCCGACGCCGTAGGCGCGGAGGCCCATGTTGTTGGCGCCGCCGGCGCGATAGATGTAGCCCGAGTCGGGGTTGGCGATGATGTTGTGCGTGGAGCCGACGCCGGAGTAGCTGGAGTAACCGAGGTTTCCGATGTTGCCGTTGTCGGCATCGGAGAGGTCGAACTTCTGGATGTGGTTGCCGCCTTCGGTGACGACGTAGGCGATTGTTCCGATGACCTTGATATCGCGCCAGAGGCTCGATGGGCCCGAGTAGGCGGCGAGAATCTGGGGGTTTGCCGGGTCGGTGATATCGACGAAGCCTGTGCCGGTCTGGAGACCGAGGATGGCGATTTCCTTGCCCTGCGGCGTGACGTATCCCCAGCAGTCGTTGGCGTCGTCGGCGCCGAGGCCGAAGGCGGAGATGGGCACCTGAGAGAGAAAGGTGATGTCCTGGGCGGGGAAGTTGCCGAAGCGGACGTCGGTGGAGTCGCCCTTGCCGAGGAGCCGTTCTTCCTCGCCGCCCGGGTGGGTGGCGGAGGTGGTCGTGAATGCGGCTGCGTGACCCGCGACGATTCCTGCTGCACAGACCAGACCGATGGCACACGTCCGCATGCGAACTCCCCTTCTCTGATTCAGTCGAATCCGCCCCCGCGAGACCGGCCTGCCGGCGGGTCCATGTTACTTGACATCGGGCTCGCTTGCACCGGTAAATGAGGGGTGCGGCGGCCGAACCATGAAGGGCTTCTCACTGGGGAAGTTGTGCGGGATCAGCTAGGCTCTAGGCATGGTCCGAGAGACATACCCGATGTACTTGGGCGGCAAGGCCGCGACTCCGAATTTCGACCTTGAAGTTCGCAATGTGTTCACCGGCGAGGTGGCCTCGCGTGTGCCGCTGGCTTCGCCAGAGGTGGTGGACGCTGCGATCGCGGGGTGCACTGACGCTGCCGAGGCGATGGCCGGGATGCCCGCGTACAGGCGGCGTGATGTGCTTCGGCACTGCGTCGAAAGGTTCCGCGAGCGGCGGGACGAGCTGGCGGTGGCGCTCTCTGTCGAAGCGGGCAAACCGATCAGGGACAGCGAAGGCGAGGTGACGCGGCTGATCGAGACGTTCGAGGTCGCGGCCGAGGAGGCGACGCGGATCGGCGGCGAGGTGATCGAGATGCAGATCTCGTCGCGGGCCGAGGGGTACCGCGGGATGACCAAGCGCGTGCCGATCGGCGTGTGCTCATTCATCACGCCCTTCAACTTCCCGCTGAATCTCGTGGCGCACAAGGTAGCGCCGGCGATCGCGAGCGGATGCCCGTTCGTGCTCAAGCCCGCGTCGAAGACGCCGATCGGGGCGCTCATCATCGGCGAGATTCTGGCCGAGACGGATCTGCCTGCGGGCGCGTTCTCGATCCTGCCCTGCCCGAGCAAGGACGCGAAGGCTCTGGTGACGGACGAGCGGATTCGTCACCTGAGCTTTACGGGTTCGGACACGGTCGGCAAGGAGATCATCCGCGATGCGGGGCTCAAGCGCGTGACGCTTGAGCTCGGCGGGAACGCGGCGTGCATCGTCGACGAGTCGGCCGACGTCGGCACCGCGGTCGAGCGGATTGTCTTTGGCGGGTATTACCAGTCCGGGCAAAGCTGTGTGAGTGTGCAGCGGGTGATCGCGCACGCGAAGGTCTACGACGAGCTGAGGCAGCGTCTGGCGGAGAAGATCGGCCTGCTCAAGAGCGGCGATCCGATGGACCGCGATACTTTCATTGGGCCCATGATCGACGAGGGTGCTGCCGAGCGCGTCGAGGCTTGGCTCGAAGAGGGTGTGAGCCGGGGCGCGAGGGTGATCGTGGGTGGGCAACGCGATGGGGCGATTGTCGAGGCGACGCTCATTGAGAATGTGCCGAGGGATGCGAAGCTCGCTTGCGAGGAGATCTTCGGGCCTGTGGTGGTGCTCTCGAAGTTTGAAGACTTCGATGCGGCGCTCGACGATGTGAACGACAGCAGATTCGGTTTGCAGGCCGGGGTGTTCACGGACAGCGTGGCGCGCATGCACAAGGCGTGGGACCGGCTCAGGGTCGGAGGCGTGATGATCAACGAGGTGCCCTCGTTCCGAGTCGATCACATGCCCTACGGCGGGGTCAAGGACTCTGGGCTGGGGCGCGAGGGCGTGCGCTCGGCAATCGAAGACATGACCGAGGTGCGGCTCATGGTCGTGCGCGATCAGAATCGGGACTGAGACGGGCGTTTAGTGCGTGCCGAAGACGTGCCTGAGTGCTTCGGGGAAACGCTCGGCCCAGGCGGGCTCGTTATGGACGTGGCCTTCGCCGATGAAGACGGCGACTCGGCTGCCCGCAGCCGAGGCTTTCTCGGCGAGTGACTCGATGGCCTTGACGTAGCGCTCGTTGAGCTGCTGCGCGTCATCGGCGGTGCCGGCCTCCTGGCTGCCCACGCCGAGGTAGACCACCTTGGGCCAGTTGAACGAGCCGCCGGCGAAATGGCTCATCATGTAGCCGTTGCGGCTCAGGACGGACGGGCTCTCGACGATGGCGGCACCGAAGAGATCGGGTCGTTGGCTGGCGGCGTAGAGCGAGATGATGCCGCCGAAACTGGCTCCACCGATCGCGGTGTTGTCCGGCCCGGTCTTGACGCGGAAAGCACGCTCGACGCGCGTCATGACGTCGCGCTCGATCCAGCCGATGAATTCGTCGGCCGAGGGTTGTACGCCCTCGATGAGTTCGGCGGGGAGGTACTCGTCAGCCCGGCTGAACCCGGAGTGCGGGATGCCGACGATGATCAGAGGCTCGATCTCAGCCGATTCGATGAGCTCCGTGGCGGCCTCGTCGGCGTGCCATTCGCCGGGGGTGCCCGGTTGCTGCATGAACACGTTCTGGCCGTCCATGAGGTAGAGCACGGGGTAGTCACGGCCTGAGTCTTCGTAGCCGGGCGGGAGCCAGACGATGGCGTCGCGGACCATGCCTCTTGCGCGGCCGGCACCGCCGACGAGCTGCAAACGCCTGGCGGAGCCGGTGACTTCGAGAGGCTTGGTCGTGTCTTCAACCCCCCGCTGCTGGACGGCTCCGGGTTTCTGATCGTCCCACTTGGACACACTGAATTCGAAGATCGGACGCGAGCCGTCGTCGTACTTTGCCGGGTCGATCTTGGGGAGCACTCGGTTTTCGATCTGTTCGCCGTCTTCATCGACTTCGACGGTTTCCCAAGAGCCGCGCGTGAACTTGAACTGCATGCGTCCGGGATTGGTGGGCTGATCGAGAATGAGCTGCCACTTGCCGTCGGAGCGGGGAGACATCTTGAAGACGGGGTTGCCCGGGTGCCAGTTGCCGTGGTTCGTGCCGATGTAGATGGGCTGGCCTTCGGACGCGATGCGCTGGGGGTCGTCGACGACGATGATGAATCCCTGCGGCAGTGTTTCGGGCTGGACTTCGTCCTGTGCCTGCGCACCGCCCGGAAGGACCGAGAACAATGCGGCGACGAGCAGAAACAGGGCGCTGGCGCGAGCGATGGGCATGTTGGTCTCCGAGATCAGACGTGCAGTGCAAACGGCCGGGGGATGGTACGTCTTACGGGCAGCCCGCGTTGAAGTTGGCCACCCATGCGCTGAAGTCGGCGGGTGAGCAGATGCCGTCGTCGTTCTGATCGCAGCCGGGGGCCTGCGTGTTGAAAGCCGAGACCCATGCGCTGAAGTCGGCGGGCGAAAGCACGCCGTCCTGGTTCACGTCTGCGGGGCAGAGGTTGACGAAGAAGGTGTGCGTGACCGCGTTGCCCCGGCCCGACTCCTCGTAAGCGACGACCGTGATCGTGTTCGTGCCGTGCTGGAGGCCGAGGAAGGAGTACTCCCAGTCGTAGCGGTCGTTGCGCGTAGCGGAGGGCCTTGTGCGACCGAAGTCGACCGCATCGATACCCGGATCGAGGTTGGCCATCGCGACGACGTTGACCGTGGTCCGGTCGGTCGCGCGGAAGTGGAAGGTGACCGAGCCCGAATCGAGTTCGGCGGGTGCGTCGACGAACTCGATGCCGGGCGGCTGGTTGTCGAGGTAGATGACCTTGCGGAACTGGCGGAAGATGGGGTCGCCGCCGTCGTCGCGGTGGCGGAAGGCGTTGACGGTGATGTAGTTGAGCCCGTCTTCGAGCATGGAGGTGTCGATGGTCTGGCGGTAGATGCCCTGGGCGTTGCCCGAGCCGAAGAGCGGCTCGTGCTGTGTGACAAACTGCTCGAATCCGCCCGTGATGGTCTGTTCGGAGGGGAACTCGAGGACGCCGTTGTTGTTGAAGTCCTCAAGCCCGACGGGGAAGTCAACGGAGCCGTCGCCGTTGAAATCCTTGTAGCCCTGGTTGATCTTGAAGAGCGCGTTGTCGTCGGTGTTGGGGTCGAGCGCGTCGGTCTGGGTGGTGACGAGCTCGATGTCGAAGGTCGCGCCCTCGACGATGTCGATCGAGTTGATGCGCTTCTTGTAGATGGGCAGGAAGGGAAGCTCGGAGGGGAGCTGACCCGTGACATTCGAAACCGTCAGCGTGCCGGTCGGCAGGGCCGGGGTGTAGACCACAAAGCCCTTCTCGTGCGAGCCGGCGCTGGAGACGTTGTTGGGGACGCTCACCGTGATGCGTCCGTTGGCGCCGACCGTGATGACCTCGGGGATCTGGCCGGACGGATCGATTGCCGGATCGGCGGCGTTGCCGGTCTGCTCGTGGAGACGGGTGCCCGGCGCGAAGTTGGTCACGACGTCGCGTGTCTGGAAGCCGGGGTCACGACGATCGCTGACGGCGATCAGCGCGTTGGCCGGACCACCAGACTTGCGACGTTCAAAGACGAAGACGTCGTCGATGTTCGGATTGAGAGGGTCGGTGTACGAGGTGACGTCGATGTCGCCCCGGCCGACCTCGTTGGCGAGGCGGACGAGCGTGGTGATGGTGTCGTCGGTCATCCCCGTCGAGCGGTTTCGACCGAGTGCGAGCGGGACGCCGTTGCGCGGGCTGAAATTGCCCGAGGGGCGATCAACGCCTCGTTCGTTCTGGTAGATGAGGCCCTGTCCCGGGCGGAGCAGGACGTAGGCGTTCATGGGCAACGCCATCTGACGGAGCGAGGGTTCGGGCGGGAGCGTGCCGCCGTCGCCGACGCTGCCGTTGTCGTGGCTGAAGACGTGGTTGACGCCGAGGGTGCCGTCGTTGAAGCCGTCTTCGTTGTCGAGGTGGTTGTTGAGGACGTTCTGCCACGAGCCGAAGCCGTCGGCCCCGTTGAGATTGCGGAGCTGTCCTGCGCCGTTGAGGTCGAGCGCGTCGCGGTTGCCCCAAGTATCGCCCTGACGGTTGTTGTTGTTGGGCTTGCGGATGTATTGGTCATAGATGAAGCCGTTGCCGGAGACGGCTTCGCCGAAGCTGTAAGCGGTGACATTCGTTCCGCTGGGGTGTGTCCAGGCGTTGTAAACGGCGCTGTCCCAGTCCTTGTCCCAGAAGGACGAGGGGATGTGCTTGCAGGCGTCGAGTCGGAAGCCGTCAATCCCGATCTCGCTGGCGAGCCAGCGTGTGTGACGGAGCAGGAAGTCCGTGGCATTCTCGGTGACCGGATCGCCGTTCATGACGTTGAAAGGGTTCCACGGGTAGCGGGTGTACTGCTCGCTACCCGGGTTGCGGAAGGTGCCGGGGTTGGTGACAGTTTCGCCCGAGAGGTCCGTGTCGGGGTAGAAGCGAGCGTTGTCCGGGTCGGGGATGTTGCGGAGGGTGCCGGCGGGGATGTTCTGCGGATCGCCGACGGTCGTCGGGTTGCGGATGAACATGTTGTTGGACGCCTGGTCGATATCGCAGAGTGCGACAAGGTCGCCCCGGTGCAGGTCGTAGAGCGCCCCGCCCGGATCCGTCGACTGGAGGTAGCCAGCGTTCGTGTATGAGTTGTTGAAGTCGCCCCAGTCGTCGGTCGGGATGAGGTCGCGCCCCGCTGGCGGGTTTGCCCAGAGGCCGACGT
>MDTD01148877.1_pt1 | contig 12109 bp, 6 predicted proteins | sample 811221 | NCBI WGS metagenome assembly MDTD01 (sample SAMN05326646, study PRJNA326480) | marine metagenome | isolation source: seawater | place: Pacific Ocean: South West | collected 2011 | reverse complement strand
TTTTCATAAGTTCTTAGCGCTGCGCTCTCAAGGTAAACGACTGGTCACTGCGGCCATATGGCCATCGATCAAAGATGCTGACAAAGCACCCCCTTCCGCGCGTTTTCCTCTATATGTGCAATACTGTGGTGCTTCACAAGTATATGCAAAATTTTGAAATCCGCAATAAAAATATCACTTCGCAATGCGACGAGTCACAGACCCTTACGTTTGTTTCGTGCTGGAGGAAAGTATTAATTCACTAGCGAGTGAATAGGTTATATTCTTAGCTTTGTTGATATTCAAAGTATTGTGGCACAAGTTCCTGAGTCGCGAGCGAAGAGACAAACTGATCCCACCACTACCTGCCTGCGAGGATGTCGCTGACGCTGAAGGACCGACCGGCAACCAGAAGAATAAAGCCGAGACATTGAACCAAACAAGTTGTCCATGCCAGGATTGCAAGGATAGTTTTGTACCGCACTCTGAAACCGAAAAGACTTGCGTGAGGGCTTATCACAGCTCGACGCCACAGCTAGGCGCGCGAGCACAGCCAATTTACCAACGCTCGAGCGCGACAGTGATACTTCAATGAGTAAACGCAGGCAATGGCTTTGAGTCGCACTCTATGTCGATGGCTACCAACGCAAGAAACTTCTGGGTTGTGCAGCTCTATGAATCCTCGGCAAGCGAGTCAAGTCTCGAAAGCATAACAATCCTTGTTTCGCTCACAAAAGCGAGCGCATCGCCGCGGATGCCTCGTCGTTATCCTCGTATGCGTCGCGACGATCGCTCGTAGGTCACGAATCAAGTACGGCTAGAATCGCCGCGACGCGGTGTCTTCGCAAACTCGGACGCGAGCCGAATCGACTCACTGGTGAGTCGCGTGCTTTCGCCCTGGCGCGCGCGGTTGTGTGGCGCTGACGGATGTCAACGTAGCGTTTGCCGTGAATGAAAAGCAAGCCGCCGCGTGTTTCATCGTGCAAAACATCGATCGAAAATTATTCACTGTGGGTGGCGCAGAAAATGGAACCCAGGGCAACTTTTCCACACGAGACGTCGAAACATTTTACAGCTTTTGCACCGCGCGTTGACCGTGAATGACGTTCCTGATTTCGAAGCTACGTTTTGTTTACACGATTGCGTCGTCTCACAATGTCGAGACACGTAACATAACATGTTCAGCGCGCAACGTGAGTTCGTCTCAGATCCAGTCGCCGCATTCTCTGTCGTGGGGTGCGTCGATTTCATGAACGTGCTGTTCCCGATGTGGGACTACGCGACGGGGTATTTCGACACGCTGGGATCGAAAATCGATGCAATAGTCGCAGAAGCGAACGCACACGATTGGATCTCACGAAAGGCGCAGGCGGTGTTCCGAGGTCGACGGACGTGCGCACTCTATCCCAAAGTGGGCGAGCGTTCGCAAGGCGTCCCGTTTTATCGCGTGACAAAGGGCGATGACGGTGAAAACGAAAAATTGCGGGCGAAATGCGTTGCTTTATCACGCATTGTCGAACGAATCAAATCGTCTGTTCAACGTCGCGCTCACAGATGGCGAGGATTGGCGGAGTTTCGGTCACGAGCTGCGACGACCGCCGGACGAACCGCGTTTTCTGAGTAAACCCGTGCAGGAAACGTTCAAGTATCAAATAATTGCCGAGGGCGAGTGTCAATGGGCCAATCGATTGAGAGAAATACAAGCTTTCATCAACAAGAGGTTGAAGGAAGGTATGGTGAAAAGTGACGCGCTGCATACATTTAAAGCCTATCTCTATCTCGAGGTCGATAGTGAAGAAACCCAGCCCTTCAGAGGTGTCGGTGTAGGACTTCAGACTAGAGGAAGCTATAAGGAGATGTGCTAGATATATGAGAAGTACAGTATGAAGAGTAGTATAGCTTCCCCCAGTTACCCCAGTGTGGCTAATCGTCGAGTTAACACTCAATTAATTGACTAATCGAGGCTAGCCCATTGTAATCGACATTACTTATCGACGCACTAGGTCCGATTGATCACAGTTTACACCTCGCAATATAAATTCGTACGATAGTACAACACGACACTTGCGACGCGCAAGACGAACGGTGCTTTTATAAATTGTGGCAACGTTTTTGCCCAGTTCCGCGGTGGGATTTCGTGCGCGTTGAGTCGCCGCGGTCGCGCGGCTTGCAGACACCGACGCGGTCGCGCGCGATGTCGCAGAGGGACGGTAAACACAATTGTGGCGACAGCACCGGCGACGCCGCGCGCGGGGACTGGAAAGCCGTCGTCGCCGATGAGTACGCGCGCCGCAGTGGCGTGTACGCCGCGCCCGACGAAACCTCGTTCCCGCTCATCGCGTCGAGCATTTTTTCGGAAGAAGTCATCGCCGCCGTGGACTCCATGCTCAGCGGACAGCTCACGATGGCAAACAACGTTCGCGAATTCGAACAGGCGTTTGCAAAGTACGTTGGGGCGCCTTTCGCGGTGATGTGCAACTCTGGCAGCTCGGCGAATCTTCTCGCGCTGGCGGCGTTGACGAATCACCTGCGTTCGAAAAAGCTCTGCGCGGGGGATGAAGTGTTGATCCCGGCGGTGTGCTGGTCCACGAGCCTGTGGCCGATCGTGCAAATGGGCCTGGTTCCAGTGTTCGTGGACGTGGACGTGGCGACGATGAACGTGGATTTGGACGAATTGGAAGCGAGAATCACGGACAAGACACGGGGCGTGCTCGCGGTGCACGTCCTCGGCAACATGTGCGATATGGACAGGCTGATGGATATTTGTGCCCGTCGTGACTTGCTCCTCGTCGAAGACACGTGCGAATCGCTGGGAAGCACGTACGGCGGGAAATGCCTGGGGACGTTTGGGAGTTTTGGCTCGTACAGTTTTTACTTTTCCCACCACATCACCACGGGCGAAGGTGGAATGGTCGTGTGTCAGACTCAAGAAGACGCCGATCTCGTCCGATGCTTGCGCGCGCACGGCTGGACGCGCGAGCTTTCTAACAAAGACGAGTTACACGAACAAAACGCGCACATAGATTCGCGTTTCATGTTCGTCAATGTCGGGTATAACTTGCGCCCCATGGAGATCTCTGGGGCTGTCGGGAAGTGCCAGCTTCTTCGTCTGGACTCGATGAACGCCAACAGAAAAGAAAACCGCGAGCGCTTGCTTCGAGCTCTGCGGTCGCACGACAAATGGAACGATCAATTCCGCTTCCCGGTCGCCCCGAATGCGTCCGCCGACCCGGCGTGGTTTGGCTTCGTGGCCGTGCTTCGATGCGATCTGCAAAAGCGCCTGCCGACGTACTTGGAATTTCTCACCAGACACAGGATCGAAAATCGTCCAATCATCAGCGGTAACTTTGTGCACCAGCCGGCGATCAAAACTTTGGGATTGAGCGTTGACCCAAACGGATATCCTGGCTCGGACGAGCTGGGCACGTGCGGATTTTTCATCGGGGTGCACACGTATCGCCTGTCAGACGCGCAGATCTCGTACCTCGCCGACACCATGCTCGCCTTCGACTTTGACTGCGCCGTGAGCAGAAAAGTCGTGCTCGTGACTGGTGGCAGCGGTCTCGTGGGTCGAGCGTTACAAGAACACGTCAAAACATCGGCGAATACAAACGATTCATGGATTTTTACATCTTCCAAAGATGCTGATTTGTGCTCTTACGACGAGACGAAGACACTCTTCGAGAGATATCGCCCGACGCACGTCATTCACCTCGCCGTGAAGCTCATGGCGGGCGGTGACATGTCGAAAATGGCGGCGAGTCTCATTCAGGATAACAACGCGATTAATGCTAATGTTCTTCGTTGCGCGCACGAAATCGACTGCGACAAGGTCGTCTCTGTTTTGTCTTCTTTCGCTTACCCGAAAGATGTGAGTTTGCCGATTACAGAAAAGCAACTGCACGATGGTCCTTGCCATCCGTTGTATGAGTCTTACGGTTCATCAAAGCGCAACCTTGAAATTCTATCGCGTGCCTACCGCGCACAACACGGTAGGAAGTTCGTCACCGTCATTCCGAGCAATATATTTGGAACCATATCGCAACTGCGCGAGGGCGGTCCGGTCATCGACGCGCTCGTGAGCAAGGCTGCAAAATCCGCGGCTACAGGTTCTGAGTTCACATGCAGAGGAACCGGTTCGCCGTGCCGTCAATTCTGCTACGCACCCGATCTAGCGCGCGTCCTCACTTGGGCTTTGGATCATTACGACGAAGAAGAGCCAATAAATTTCGCGGGCGAAGAGATTAGCATACGCACCGTGGCAGAGCTCATCGCCAACATGTTCGGCGTCGCGAAACGCTTGTCGTTTGATGCGTCGTTTCCAGATGGGCCCATGTACCGCACGCTAAGCGATGATAAGCTCCGACGTCTGTATGAAGGTTACGAGCAAACTGATTTCGAAACGGCACTTCGAAGTGTTGTCGCATTTGTCGTCGACGCGTAATACCTCGGCTGTTTGACGGTACACATCTTGTAAAAGTCGCATTTGTATGTCGCCAGCTATGATGAGATAGTTCAGTAAGCGTAGCTCAACGCTTTGTAAGTTGATCTATAAACTCTACTTTTTCGTGCCGGTAAAGCTGTAGTGCGCCGCACAAATCATCACGATGGCGGCGCCGGTGACGGTCGACTCGGACAAGGTGGAGTAATCCATAAAGTATGCGGTAAAAAATATCAGCGCAAACTTGTTGGTATTGTTGAGTATCGTAATACTCGTCGGGGTGATCAAGCGATTGAGCTGAAACGCGGAAACACTCAAGCAAAATCCTAGTGTGCACGAGACGAAGAGTGCGAGGCACTGCGAGTTTGTCGTGCCGCTCGCCATAAACTGTTGTAGCGTCTCGCTTTCTCTTTGAGCGAACCCGGCGATCGCGCACACGGGTAAGGATAATAAGTTATTGTAGTACGCCATGGTCCAACTGTTCATATCGAGCTCGTTCACGAGTGATTTGACCTTGATTTGATACGCCGTCGTCGCCGCTATGTTCACTGCGAGCCAGGCGTATCCCGTAAAATCAAAATTCGAAGCCGCGTCCAGATCGCCCGACGCGTACACCAGCGACCCCACGCACATTCCTACAATCGCAAAAATCCTTGGTTTCGTCTGCACCGTGCCCAAACAAAAATAATCCGCTATGGCGATCGTCACCGTACCTAAATTTCTTTGCACTATGAGCGTCGTCGCCGTCACGAACTTGAGCGCCAGCATGGACGACGCGAGCATGGCGTAAAACAAAAGCACGAGCTTGAACCAACGTTTGGCTTTATGTCGCTGTACCGGCTCGATCTGCAGACTCAGCACCGATTTTCCAACCGCGAGCAACACCAGCGTCACGGCGTTTTGCGCGAACAGCACCGCGTTCGGGGCGGGGAAGAACCCCATGATTTGTTTATTCAGCACGGTGAGGGCACTGCCGGATAGACAAAACGCCGAGGCGACCAAGGTGATCGTGACGACCGCCATCGCGACAACGGCGCGTCGTCCACCGTCGCGCGCGATCGCGTTTTCCAGTTTCGCGTCGACTCGAAGCCTACCGTCTCGCGAGCGGCGCCGACGACTGACTCGCGCGCGTTTGGATTTCGTCCATCGATTTCCAGATTTCCAAAATTCCACTTCAAAATTTTGCGCCTCGCCGCTTCCAGCTGTCGGCACCACCATTCCGCAGGAGCGATCGCGCGCACCTGCGCCCAGAGAGCGATCGAATCGTCGGGAAAAACTGATCAACAAACGACGTGCTATATTTAGATAACATTAATATATCGCTAAATATGATATTATTAGATACATCCGGTCATCACAGACCCTGGATCCTCGCGCATTTCCAAAATCTGAATAGTACTTTCTCCATAAGAAGCGTCGTCGGAGGGACAAAATCGCGAAATCGGCGAGTTATAAATCAAGAAATGAAAACGAAAAAAACGAAATGAGGGTCGAACGAGCAAATGTAAGGCTGCGCCTGGTTGACATGAATTTCTTGCTTCAAAGTTCTGCGCCATCGCGGTGTTTCTCGACGCGAAACTTCGTATGAATGATGTAAATAAACACAACAACCAATCGTGAAAATATCACACGAATGGGCGCGCGCACGGCGTCGCTACAGCGCGACATGTGACAGTTTGCTAAATTCCTAAAATGTGCTATGGCGCTGCGTCGAGAAGTTGAAGCGTAGCGACGGGGAAACATGATATGTATAAAGACGCATTTCACGTGTTTGTTGAGTCTCTGCGTCGTGCGACGCCGCCCTGGCGACGTACGCGTGGGCTAAAGTTGGATTGTGTAGGGTTTAGACGTGGGTTCCTGAGAGCTTGAGGTAGAGTGCAAGGAACTGCGCGGGGACCTCGCTCTGTTCATCGTGTGACACAGAATCTGGATGGATTTGATTTGAGATGGGTGAATCTGCAACGAGCCGTCACCACGCACTTTTTCGCTTCGTCGCCAGCGCGTTCTGCGCGTACATGTGTCGCGTGTTGCGAACACTTGCCAATATTTGTGCAAGGTAAAAACACCCGAAAATACGCACGGGAGTCGAAATCCGATTGATAGTGACTGGAGGATAGTATAAATCAACATCGACTTTTGCACAGTCTCAGAGCGCTGATTAAACGAGCGTTTCCTCTCCGACGTGCTTCATCAAGGACCGAAAACACCCCGAGTAATTCGACTGAAAAAGCCCAATACCTCGCTCTCAGTCGCGAATGAAAGTGGTTTAAGCTCATACTGGTGCATCAACGCAGTGTTTATGTCTAAAGAAAACGCACGTAGCTCAGATTTTGTCGACGCTGACACCGACCCACCGCGAGCTTTCCTGTTCGTAGCCATCTGCTCAAATGTGCCACGCCATAAATTTCTGATGCGATGAAACTCTTTCACGTTGTGAAGTCGCATGTTTTCGGAAACGTTCTCGAAATTTGTGCTTTCAACTATCTGTGCAGCGCGTTCCCAGCTGTCAAAGTACAAAATATGTGGAAACACATCGGTTTGATATACGTCGTAGAACTCCATCCATTGCTCCCTGCTCACGGCGTCAAAGTTGCTTGGATTTGCCAAGTGCGAACACATCGTCTCATTGACTCGCACGGGATCTCCGTATGAAGTTTCCCAAAGTATGCGGTGCTCGGCGACCCAGCGTGCTAGCAATTTGCGTGAAGGTACCAAAATCGGTACGCACGCGCGATAAAGCTGAAAGAAGAACATCGTCGAGGGTACGTACGGAATCAGCACGATGGCGCGAAAGTTTTGAAAGTCATGGATACTTTTGAATTTGCCATTTCTTGGAAATGCTTGCTTCATACTGATGAGCTCGAATCTCGATCTAAGCTGCCTAAGATCATCGAATATCGGGTGTGTCAATGGATTTTTATACGTCTTATGATGGTGGTCTGGCCACCCTCTCTCGGGAATCGTCTCTTTTGCATACTCCAGATTAAGTCGATACGGCGTGAGAACAATCTCCCTGCGTTTAGGTCGATACGAACTTCCCCCCGCGATTTCTTGCGGGAGACCACCGCACCATGAAGGAATGTATTTCGTCTCGATGCCTGTGAAGTACTCCATGTGCATGACGTCGTACATGTTATTGGCCGCCACGACGTTGGCCTTCGACTGTGAGATGGCTTTCAAATTGTGTACCCAATGCTCCCAGCGCTCGCGTCTATCTGATCCGATGATCGGTTTGCGCCACAAAACGAATTCGTCGTCTCGACCGAATTCTAATCTCTGCGTGTTGTAAATCAGAATCGATTTATCAAACGGTAAATATATCTCGCAGTTCGCCGCCGGGTGCGAACAAAACACGACGTCCGCGCGCGCAAAATCTGCATTTGCTCTGTAGTGCGCATACAGTCTTCTCCGCGTGTTGTTCGGGTGAGGGTCAAGAGAAAATCCACGATTTCGATCGTTTCGAAGACCCCGGCCCGATGCGCAAAGGTTCTTGCCTCTGCTGTTTTGGAAATATTTACAGTTCGGAACATCCACTTCCGCTTCGACGTCGATGTTTAGCGTCGTAAACATCGATACTTGACACCCGATCGGACCGGCGTGTAAATCCGTCGACCACACCACCGTCTCTGGTGTTCGACTTATGTGCTGAAAGTCTCGCGTTCGCGTATATTTGCTCGACGCGGTTTCGACGCCTCGACGAGCGCTCGAGCGCAACACGAGGAGGAGTACGCAAAAGGCGCATGCATAAACGATCCACCGCGCGGTGTCTCCTGAAGTCCACGAAGTCACCGGAAAGCGCGCTCTTCGCCGCGCGGACATCCTTCTTTGTTTTCGCCCACTACGTGCCACAACTTCGCTTCTCACGCGCTCGTCGACCGTTTACTGCTCGACAACGCAGATCAAATCAGTTTTGAGAGATCGATGCGCGATCGTTTGCGACAGTGGACCGGATTCGCGCGACGTTCGATGTCGCAGCGACTCGCGCCTTCGTCTGTTGACCGGTTCGCGGCGGCACTTCGCGTTTTCGCGCTTTAAAGAGTCGGCGACGAGAGTCGCTAAGCGAGCTGATACGAACGCGCGCCGCCTGAGTTTCGATAGCTGCACGTCATCCACTCCCTCGAGCGTAATTGGTTTCAAACCTCGCACTCTTTCGCGCCGGCCTGTGACGTCGCGGCGCGCGTCACACGCCGACTCGCGTCGAGCATTCGTGTTCGCGATGTAGACTCGCATGGCGCTCGAGTCATGAACACGCTTAAAGGAGCGCGCGGCGCGAGTGAACAATGGAACACGCGACGAGTGAAACGCGCGAAGAGTTAGGCTCGTGATACAATTAACTTATCTAGCTAGTCCGCGCTTGTATCCAGAGGTCTATTGCGAGTTGACCATCCTTGACTTTTCCAACGAGCGATTGTTTCTGCCTCTTCTGCATATGATACCGAGTGCCGTGGTGATCGGTATGGTGATGGACTCGCCACTCCCATATAGCTCGTGATCTTTGTCCGTACACAAGTGTGATCCAATCATCTATCCATGCATTCTCGAAGCATTCTGGGTAGTACTCGCCGTTGAAGATGTCCATATGTGTTCGATGAACCATGTCATGTGTCAGAATATTCCCGTTGACATTCGGAGGTCCGCTGACGATGGGGCCTACGACACCGATGTTTGCAGGCGTTCCTCGCATAAGCTCTGAAATTGAAAGCGTGGTCCACATCATACTGGCGAATTCAGTATCGTCGTTGACGCGGACGATGTAATCCATCCCGTCCTCGTACGCGTGGCGCAATATTTGGTTCATAGGGATGCGCTGGCCGACTCTTGGGAACGCGTCTATGGTGACCGATATTTTGTCACCCGCGATACGAGAGAGAGCACTCTTCGCTTCTCGCGTTGAGTAAACTCTATCATCCGTGTCCACGCCGACATACAAAAAGTATGCGTATTCATCTTCCATGGTGCTCTTCAGAGAGGGCAACATGATGGAAGTGAGCGCCAGGTGATCCCATTCTACATTTTGTACGCCGCGCGTCGTGCTACATAAAACGACCCCGATCGAAAATTCGCCGAGGTTCATCGCTGAGCGAGCGAGCTTCGCGTTAGGTCGTCCGCTGAGCTTCACCACCGCCAAGGGCATTGAGTCACTCGAGCTGCGACTATTGAAAGCCAAAGAGCCATAGCTAAAGTACAGCACGAGCGCGAACGGCGCGGCGAGTGCCAGCACAAGGCCGCGATGCAGACGTAAGACACGTGCAAGTCGTTCGCAGGCCTGCATCAATGCTTTGCCCCAAGCCAATCGTGGAGCGTCCGAGGCTTCAAGTGGCGGATTACACTCATGCGTCGGCAGAGTGCGTCGCCACCAAGCCGTCGTCGTACACGTTCGTCGCACGCAGGCGTGAACTGCTGCATCGTAGCTACTTCAAAAGTGCCCTGCGGTTTCTCCGAGGTGTCGCTGTGGAACAGCGAAAGAGCCAAGGAGAACGAAGCGACGTAGCTATTCGACTCATTTGGGTGATTGACGACGACGCGTCTCTACCGCGGGAGCTGCAACAGGAATTGAAATTCTTGAATGTTTTCATCCTGGGGCATTCTATCAATGCAAATTGTTTCACCGACGAATCAGTTGTACTCGCGCCAAACTTCCACTTCATCAATCGCGACGGGTTCAAGCCGTTGCTTCGCAACCTGCGTGAACGTGAGATTCCGTTCGATGAACGCAAACCTGACGTCTTCTGGAGAGGCGCGACGACTGGTATGGTATCACGGTGTAACGTTGAAGACTCCGCTCGCGTCGACGTGAACCAAAGGGTTACCGCGTGTGTTAAACTTCCGCGCGTGCGAGCGGCTCAATCATCCATAAACGTTCCTTAGCTCGACGTCACGATCATGCGAAGGGCCCAATCGTGTAGAGGACAAACGAATGAACGCACGAGTTTGCAGGTATCGGAACAGCATTGGATCACGCATAAAGGTATCCTCGAAATCGACGGAAACGTCGACGCGCGGGGAAACCGTTGGGGCACGGAAAGCGGAAGTGTCCTGTTCCTTGTCAAGTCAAACTTCAAGCACTTCTACAGCGACCAACTAGTAGATGGAGTACACTTTGTCGGAATATCTGAAGATTTGCACGATTTGGCGGCTAAAAACGAAGATCGTGACGAACACCGATGGCGAATTCCTCGCGAGGTTGCGCGAAATTGCGGCAAATGCTCGAGCGTTCATACAAGAATTTACGTACGAGCGCGTCGTCACGAACGTTTCCAATCGCCTGAGTGAGCTAGCCTTAGGTATAGTACAGTATTAAATATTATGACCTAGCAACAACTAATGCCGAATTCTTTCACAGCGGAGAGTAAAACCAGCGCGCAAACCAAGCGCAGACGTCTTCATCGTCAGAGAGCGAATCAAATGTCGGCTTTTCTTCATCCAGAAACATTTTTTGAAACGACCACGCGGTGAACGAAATGGTTCCTACTCGCGCCGACATTTTCACACCTTTTGGAACACGGCACCTCAGCCTCTGTGCGTCGTCTTTGTCGACCGATATTTCCATATTGGCAGACGTTGGGTGCTGAAAGTTTGAACACGTGAAACCGAAATTAAGGTCTGGTAGAATGTTGTGAAGCAAAACGCTCTCGGGAAGCGCGCCGCTTTCGAGCATAAGACTAAAATACGCCTGTAGATCGTATTTTGGCGGTCTTCTCATCCATCGTGACGACACCCATCGTCGTTCATAATCTCTCACTTTCTCTATTGCGGCTAAATCGAGCGACCACAAATCGCCGAGCACGTCAAACTCGGGACGCACGGATTGGAAATGGGACGCAGCGCAATGCTTTAAGCCTTTACACTGAATTCCTCTCTGATAACCCACCACCCACGACGATGCGCCGCGCTGAAACGCGCACGCCAAATCCGTGAAAACGAGCGTGTCGAGGTCGATCCAGACCACGCGTCCGCCTTGTTGTAGTATCAAATCCTCCACCACATCGAGTTTGGCTCGCGAAAGCGACGCCCACTTACTATTTTTCGTCGCTTTATCGCTACTTTTCGTGTACACATTTTTCGGTAACGATGTCACGTCGCACACTCTCGAAATGATGTCCGTTCTCGTGCCCATCGTCGTTTCGAGAGGTACGACGTCCGGAACATCAGTGTACACGTGCAACGTCGGCTTAATCGCGTGCGATCGTACTAACGATGAATACATCAGCTTCAGCGCCCTCCGCGTCTCGTCCACGCCCCAACGATCGCCGGCATTTCGAGTGAAGGCGAACGTTGCGAATCGTATTGCTGGCTCGTGTTCGCCGTCGAGGTACGCGCGCGCGTCGGCATGCTGCTGTGCAAGCAATCGTCTGAGAATACACGGGTTTCCATCACTTGGCGACACCGCGATAGCTGTTGGACGCTTCGAGGGTAGTCGTTGCCATGACGAGAGCTTTGCATAGACTTGCGCAGGGGTTTGCGTTCGAAGCAACTCGACCAGACAGAATACCGCCAAAGCCAAGCCGCACCAGACGGTATGTTGTCTCACGCGCCGCTTCACCGGTCGTGTGCGCGCGTCGCCGTGAACCTCCAACTTCGTCCGTCGACGCGCGCGATTTGAACTCGATGGCGTGTACTCCTCGTCGCTCCCTCGTCGCTCGGTGCCTCGGTTTAGCGGACCAAGCGGCCAAATCATGTGAAACTCGG
>MDTD01063302.1_pt1 | contig 12109 bp, 13 predicted proteins | sample 811221 | NCBI WGS metagenome assembly MDTD01 (sample SAMN05326646, study PRJNA326480) | marine metagenome | isolation source: seawater | place: Pacific Ocean: South West | collected 2011 | reverse complement strand
AGCTAGCTGGAATTCCAATAACACCGGGATCGCGGTGATCCCAAAAAACCAGGCGAACTTCACTATGCAACTAGTCATACCCCTTGAAACCCAACCGGGAGAAAATCGCGTCTCCGCGACTCCCGAGACGGTGAAAAAGATGGTGCGGCTCGGTGCGGAAGTAGTCATCGAATCGGGTGCAGGCGCAGGTGCCGGCATCAGTGACGCTGACTATGAAGCAGCGGGCGCCAGCATTGGTACAGACCGTTCAGCACTGCTTGGCAGTGCAGACATGGTGCTTAGGCTTCGTAAGCCCGGGATGGAAGAGATCAGTCAGTTAAAAGCCGGCTGCATTCATGTCTCCTATCTTGATCCGTTTAACGAAAAAGACTTGATTAAGGCCTTTGCTAACCAGAACGTGACCGCGGTGAGCATGGAGATGATTCCGCGCTCTACTCGCAGCCAGAAGATGGACGCATTGAGTTCTCAGGCCAACCTCGCGGGTTACATGGCTGTGATGCTGGCGGCGAACAACATGCCCAGCATCATGCCGATGATGATGACGCCGGCCGGTACACTGAAGCCCGCCAAAGTTTTCATTATCGGTGCGGGTGTGGCAGGTTTGCAGGCGATCGCGACGGCCAAGCGCATGGGCGCTCGAGTGACCGCGTTCGACACCCGTCCAGTAGTGGCCGAGCAGGTTGAGTCGCTGGGTGCAAAGTTTCTTGAGATCGATTTGGGCGATACCGGCCAGACGGCGGATGGCTACGCGAAAGAGCTGACCCCCGAGCAGGTCGAGATTCAGCGTCAGGCGCAAAAAGCGGTGATTGCCGACTCAGATGTCGTGATTACTACGGCTCAGGTATTCGGCCGCAAGCCGCCCGTATTGGTCACGGCAGATATGGTTGAGGGAATGTCCCCAGGTTCTGTCGTTGTCGACATGGCCGCCGAGACCGGTGGCAACGTCGAAGGCTCGGTTCCCGACGAAGTGGTCGATGTAAACGGCGTCACGATTGTCGGTACTGCCAACCTCGCTAACCTGGCACCTCGTGACGCGACCCAGATGTACGCGAGCAACATGTTTAACCTCGTAGAGGACACCTGGGACGAGGAAGCCAAGCGGTTTGTACTCGACCTCGAAAACGACATTTTGCCTGGCTGTGTGATTACGCACGGCGGAGCGGTTGTTCACCCCACTATTAAAGACATTATCGAGGGAGGCAACTGATATGTCCGGCGCAGAGTATCTGCTGTTTATCCTAATGTTGTCGATTTTCCTTGGCTTCGAACTGATTAATAAAGTACCCGCTACCTTGCACACCCCGTTGATGTCGGGCGCTAACGCGATCTCCGGTATTACCGTGGTGGGTGCTGTGGCGCTGGCGGGTACCGGTAGCGAGACCATGGCCATGTGGCTGGGTGTCGGTGCTGTGACCCTGGCCAGCATCAACGTCGTGGGCGGTTACATGGTGACCGATCGCATGCTCGGCTTCTTCAAGAAGAAGGAGGACTGAACATGACGACTGAATTAATGACACAACTCGGCTATGTCGTCGCAGCGGGCCTCTTTATTTTTGGTCTGAAAATGCTGGGCTCCCCGGCCACTGCGCGGCGCGGCAACATGGTGTCGGCAATCGGCATGCTGGTGGCGATTATTGCGGCACTCCTTGATCAGGGCATCGTCGACTTCACGTACATCGCGGCCGGTATGGTCGTGGGCGGTGCGATCGGCGCCATTGCGGCACGCGCCGTTGCCATGACCTCGATGCCAGAGATGGTGGCGCTCTTTAATGGCCTCGGTGGCGCGGCATCGCTGCTAGTCGGCTGGGCGGCGCTGTCTCCGGATTCCAGCACATTCACTTTGGTGACAATAGTGTTGTCGATTTTGATCGGCGGTGTGACCCTAACAGGGTCGCTGGTTGCTTACGGCAAGCTGTCGGAGACCATAGGGAGTGGAGCGATCACGTTCTCTGGTCAGCAGATCGTGAACTCGCTCGTCGTGTTGGGCATTTTTGGTGGCGCGGTCATGTTCTGTATGAACCCCACTGACCCCAACTGGCTCTATATGGTGATTGGCCTGGCGTTGCTGTTTGGCATCATGGCGGTCATTCCCATTGGCGGTGCTGACATGCCTGTTGTGATCTCGCTGCTGAATTCTTATTCAGGTTTGGCGGCCTGTGCGGCGGGTTTTGCGATCAACAACAACGCGCTGATCGTGGCGGGCTCACTCGTCGGTGCCTCGGGCATCATCCTGACCCAAATCATGTGTAAGGCGATGAATCGCTCGCTCCCCAACGTGCTGTTCTCAGGCTTCGCCAGCGTCTCCAACGAGGAGACCGTGGTAGAAGGCGAGATAAAGCCGATCTCGGTGGAAGACGCCTACTACGTTCTTGAGGCAGCGACCAACGTCGCGATCATCCCCGGCTACGGCATGGCGGTTGCTCAGGCACAGCACGTGGTCAAAGAGCTTACCGAACTGCTTGAGAACAATGGCTGTGAGGTCAACTTTGGTATTCACCCTGTAGCGGGGCGGATGCCGGGTCACATGAACGTGCTCCTCGCGGAGGCAGACGTGCCCTACGACCAACTCCTCGAGATGGACGAAATCAACCCGCGCATGGAAACCATCGATGTTGCGATCGTGATTGGCGCGAACGATGTGGTGAACCCTGCCGCACGTGAAGTCGAGTCCTCGCCGATCTACGGCATGCCGGTGATCAACGTGGCCGATGCGCGCACAGTGTTTGTCCTCAAGCGCTCTATGGCGTCGGGTTTTGCCGGTATCGAGAATCCGCTATTTTACAAAGATAATACGCGCATGCTGTTTGGCGATGCAAAAGAAAGCATTGGTGGCCTGATCCGCGAATTTAGCTGATTGTTCCATTGCTCAACAATCCCGCATTGTGCGGGGTTTTATGTCTCTCTAACTTACGTGTTCGGCCAGAAACTGTAGCTGTGCTAGACGCTGGTAGATCTCACAGCGTGACATCAATTCGTCGTGCGATCCGTTGTCTATGACTCGCCCAGCGTCTATCACCACGATACGATCGGCATTGATTACAGTGGACAAGCGGTGCGCAATGATGATCGTGGTGCGCTCCTGCATGATCTCGGTGAGTGCTTGTTGAACGTGCCACTCGCTCTCGGTGTCGAGCGCGCTGGTGGCTTCATCCAGTAATAACAGCTCCGGATCGCTGAGTATGGCGCGGGCCAGTGCAATGCGTTGGCGCTGCCCGCCCGATAGCCGGACGCCCTGTGCCCCCAAATGGCTCTGATAACCCTCGGGCAGGGTCTGGATGAACTCGTGGGCATGGGCCATTTGTGCTGCGGCTTCCACCGTCGCCTGCGTGGACTCTTTGGCACCGTAAGCGATGTTGTAGAAGATGTCCCCAGAGAACAGCGTCGGTTGCTGTGGTACCAGTGCGATTTTCTGACGCCAGCTGTTCAGCGAAATATCTCGCAGGTCTGCACTACCAAACCGGACTGCACCCGCTATCGGGTCATAAAAGCGCAGTATCAGCTCGAACACGGTCGACTTTCCAGCACCTGAGGGGCCAACGAGCGCGACAGATTCTCCCTGCGTGATATGCAAAGTAAAGTCACTCAACGCGGGGTGCGCAGGCCGACTGGGATATGCGAAGTGGACACCCTCAAAGACTAGTGCTGATTCACTCGCCGGTGCCTCGGTGCCGGTGTCCGGAATCTCGCAGTTCTCGGTGAGTAACTCCATAAGCCGCTCTGCCGCGCCAGCGGCCCGTTGCAAATCGCCCCACACCTCCGAGAGTGTCGCAAAAGCGGTGCCCACCATGATGGTGTAAAAAACAAAAGCGCCTAGTTCTCCTCCCGTCATGCGGCCTTCAATTACATCTATACCGCCAGACCACATCATGCTGACCATGCCGCCAATTAGAAGGAAGATGGCAAAGCCCGTCAGGAGCGTACGCTGAAAGACTCTAGAGAGCGCGACCGAAAACGCATGCTCCACATCTCTCCCAAAGGCCGTTTTCTCGGCAGCTTCGCGATTGAAGCTCTGTACTACCTTGATCGACTGGAAAATCTCGCCCGCATGACTACCCACGTCGGCAATGGTTTGCTGGCTTTTGTTTGAAAGCGTTCTGACGCGTCGACCAAAGATCAAAATGGGCAAGAGTGTCACCGGCACTGCGATCACAATCACTAGACTCAGTTTGAGGTTGGTGACGACCATGAGCGTCAGTGCTCCCGTGAGCGTCAATGCGTTGCGCAATGCGAGGCTGACCGAGGAACCGATGAGCGTTTGTAAAAGGGTGGTGTCTGTAGTGAGGCGAGACATGATTTCGCCTGAGTGATTGCTCTCGAAATAGTTGGGTTGCATATGGACGAGGTTATTGAAAACAGCACCCCGGATGTCGGCACTGACTCGTTCCCCTAACCATGACACCAAATAAAAGCGGGTCATCGCGCCGATCGCCATGGCAATGCCGATCACCAGTAGAAACACGACAGCTTCATATAACCTCGAAGAATCCGCCTCGACAAAGCCTTCATCGATCAGTATTTTGACTCCATAACCCAGCGTCAGCTGTGCCCCAGCCGTAAACAACAGCGCTGTGCCGGCGGCGATCATTCTGCCTTTGTGAGGCCACAAGAACCCCAGCAACTGCCTGAGAGGTGCCAATGATTTGGCCTTGGGAGGCGTGTCGCGATCAGGATCCGCAATGGCGGCGGGAGCGGAAGTGGTTGAGGATTCGGTCAAGGTCGCGCTCGGATACAGGCTGCAAAAGGATAGCGGGAGCCACAGTTTACGCGGGCTGGGCACAAAAAGATCCTTTGGCGCTCAATGGCACTTGCGCCAGTGCCGTGACTTGGAAATTAAGGCCTGCCAGGACGGGCGTTGTAGTAGGCAAGATGGCATGGCATTCTTCGTGTGCTCCGCACCTCGCCCTGCCAGCAGGGCGCCCCATTCAGCTCGCGCGGGTGAGGATGGCAGTGACTAACAGCGTCTTTTCGTCCACCTCGTCAGGGCTTTTTGGGTACTCGATTGAGCCCTTGAGTTGCGCATCCTTACTCTCGGGCAGCGGTTACTCGTCGGCAACGCTGCTGGGCTGAGGCTCCAATAGTCTGCCGAAAAATATTCCCAGCTCAAAGAGCAACCACATCGGAATTGCGAGTAGCGATTGGGAGATTACATCGGGTGGTGTCAGCAACATACCAAAGACGAAGCACCCGACAATGATGTAAGGGCGTTTCTGGGCGAGTGATTCGGAGGTGGTGACGCCTGTCCAGATGAGAATGACCGCGGCAATTGGCATTTCGAAGGCGATGCCAAATGCAAGGAATAGCTTCAGCACGAAATCCAGATAGCTTTTGATATCTGTCATCACTTGTACGTTGTCGGGTCCGACGCTGGTGAAGAAAGCGAAGATGAGCGGGAACACAACAAAATAAGCGAAGGCTGCGCCTGCATAGAAAAGCAGGACGCTAGAGGCCAGCAGCGGCATCGCGATGCGCTTTTCTTTTTGGTATAGCCCGGGCGCTACGAATCCCCATATCTGATAGAGCACCACGGGTATGGCCATAAAGATTGCTAAGACCAGACTGAGCTTGAAGGGCGTGAGAAAGGGTGATGCGACGCCCGTCGCGATCATGGTCGAGCCCGCTGGCATCAGCTCTCTGAGCGGCGCCGATACAAAGCCGTAAATGTCGTTTGCAAAGGGAAAAAGGATGATGAATCCGACAAGCACTGCAAGGACTGCCCGCAGCAGTCGGTCACGTAGTTCGGTGAGATGCGCTACCAGTGACATGGGCGGATCGTCGTGTTCGGTTTGCTCGCTCATGCGGTTTTTTGGGGGGAACTATTTCCGTCACCGTCGGGGGGTTGATCGCTCGGTGGGGAGAGGGATTCCGTCGTGGTTGAGGTGGTCTGGAGTGATTCGCTTACCTCTGTGCCGATCGCTGCAATCTCTCGTTCCGCAGACTGGGCGGTGTCGCGCACCTGCTGCTCGAGTTCCTGAGACTCGGCTTTGAGCTTCTGCATGATTTCGTCGTTGTGTAGTTCGCGTCGGACTTCAGTCCGAATCTGATCAAAGCTGCGGCGAAAACGGTTAGTCCACGCCAGTACGGTACGAACGGCGCCAGGTAACTGCTCGGGCCCGACGACCAATAGGCCCACAACGCCGATCAGTAAGAGCTCGGCAAAGCCGATATCAAACACGTGGGTTGCTCCGGTCAGCTTGACGCTTTGTCTGAGTCGCTATCTTTCTGGGCGGCGGCGTGGTTGGCCCCGCCATCGCTATCAGCCTCATCTTTGCTCATGCTGTTGCGGAAACCCTTGATAGCGCTGCCTAGGTCGCTACCTATGTTACGCAGGCGCGATGTGCCAAATACCATCACGATGATGGCCAGAATAATGAGTAGCTGCCAAATGCTAATGCCGCCTAGGCCCATGGTCGCTCTCCCTGTCGTTAAGCGTCGTCTGAAACCGCATTATGGCCTTTTCGGGCCGCTTTTTCTGCTAGCCCTGACAGGCCCATTCGCTCGTCGAGCACTCTGAGGACGTCCGTGTGACTGAGGTCGAAGTGCGCGAGCATCACCATGGCATGAAACCAGAGATCGGCTACCTCTTTAACCACCTCTTCAGGATCGCCGCCCTCCGCTGCATCTTTAGCGGCCAAAATCACTTCGGTGGCTTCTTCACCCACTTTTTCAAGGATCTTGTTGAGCCCTTCAGCATTCAGTGCGGCAACATAAGAACTGTCAGGGGAAGCCGTTTTCCGCTCCGCCAGCACCTTGTCCAACGCGGTGAGCAGATCGTCCATTCAGTTGTCCTCCTGCAGCCGCCAGTTGCCGTCCTCAGGGTAGTAAAAGAAGCAAGTCCGGCGCCCCGTGTGGCAAGCACCGTCACCCTGTTGCTTGACCTGCAACAACAGTGTGTCGCCGTCGCAGTCCAAACATGCGCCTACTAACGTCTGGGTATTCCCGGATGTGGCGCCTTTTCGCCAAAGAGATTGCCTTGAGCGAGACCAGTACACCGCTTCGCCAGTTTCCAGCGTCTTTGTCAATGCCTCGGCGTTCATCCATGCCAACATCAGGACCTCGCCGGTGTCGGCCTCTTGGGCAATAACCGGGATTAATCCCTGCTCATTCCAATTGGGTAAGAGGGTGTCGGGTGTATTGGAGATAGTGTCTGCCATCACGATAGTATGCCAGACGCGCCTTGTAGCTGTTACCGGTCGCGAATTAAGAGCGCGCAGAGCAGGCAGCCGCCGCCGCCGAGCAGCCATCCGGTCCCGCTCCCGGCAATACCGAGTCCGAGTGACAGAGCGCCAAGTGTGGCAAGGGGCAACACCCGACTTGAGGATCGGCGCGGGGCCGTCTCGCTCTTGGGGGTTTGCCGGAGGCGATTCAGTATCAAATCGGGGAGGAGGGGAAGTGTCTCCAGAAGTGCCGGCGCATCCTCTTGCAATCTTTTAGCCATTGTTTGCAGTGAGTAACGGTCCGCGACCCACTGCTCGAGAAACGGCTTGGCGGTATCCCATAGATTGAGCTTTGGATACAGCTGTCTGCCTAACCCCTCTATGTTCAGCAGGGTTTTCTGCAACAACACTAGCTGGGGCTGCACCTGCATATCGAACTGCCCGGCGGTGCGGAACAACGAAACCAGCATGTGGCCGAAAGAAATATCCGATAACGGCCGCTCAAAAACCGGTTCGCAAAGCGTGCGCAACGCACCCTCAAATTCAGCAATCGGCGTGTCCGGGGGGACCCACCCACACTCAATATGAAGTTTGGCGCAAAGTCGATAGTCTTGCTGAAAAATGGCCAGCAGGTTGCGCGCGAGGTAATACAGATCCTGCTCGTCTAGTTGTCCGACGATGGCACAGTCAACTGCCATGTAGCGCGGGTCTTCGGGGGTCCTGCAGTCGACAAAGATATTCCCCGGGTGCATGTCGGCATGAAAAAAGCTGTCCCGAAATACCTGGGTGAAAAAGACCTCCACGCCGCGCTCGGCAAGTAATTTGATATCTACCTGCTTCTGCTCGAGCGTCGTGATATCGCTAACTGGTACGCCATAAATCCTCTCGCTGACCATGACCTGCCCGCAGGTGAGCGCCCAGTGCACTTTGGGTACGTAGACCAAGTCACCCGCTCTAAAGTGGCGTCTCAGTTGAGACGTGTTAGCCGCTTCACGCTGCAGATCGAGCTCGCCGTGAATGATGCGGTCATATTCAGCTACAACCTCGACGGGCCGCAGCCGTCGCCCGGTCCGAGACCAGCGTGAGAGCAAGCGTGCCGCGTGTTTTAGTAGCCTTAGATCATGGTCGATGGTCTTCTCGATACCGGGGCGCAACACCTTGACGACGACATTGCTGCCGTCGGGTAGCTGGGCGGCATGCACCTGCGCTACCGATGCGGCTGCTAGCGGGTTGGCGTCAAATTCAGCGAAACAATCGTTAAGAGGCTTGCCCAACGCGCGCTCTATCCGTTGTATCGCTTCTTTTGCTGGAAACGGTGCGACCTGGTCCTGCAACAACGCCAACTCGTCGGCGATGTCATGGGGGAGCAAATCTCGCCGCGTTGAGAGAAGCTGACCGAACTTGATAAAGACGGGGCCCAGATCTTCCAGCGCGCGACGGAGGCGTTCACCGCGGGGCGTGGTGTTCGGCACAGAGAGGACCGGGAAAATGCGCAGTAATAAGGAAAAGAACTTTGGCCGCTGATTGGCAGGCAAAAGTTCGTCCAGTCGGTACCGTGCGATAGTGCGATAGAGCGTGACGACCCGACTCATGAGGTCTTCCTGTTCGACGCGGCTTTTGCAATTAGTTTTTCGACCTGCTGCTGGGCGCGCTCGACGCGCATCGATAACGATTGCACCGAATCGTAGAAAAATTCGAGTTCAGCTTTGGGTGGCGTCAGCCGGCCTTCCTCCAATAGATATTCGGATAACTGGCGTTTCAGGCTCGCCCGCGCGCCCTCGCTCCAGCGGAAGAACCTGCGCAACGTCTGAGCCAGTTGGTGGCCTGTCACATCGCCCAGTGCCTCAACAAGGGGTGCCTCCCAGTCCACATCCATCTTTGAGATTATTTGCTGCAGGTTGATCAGACTAGTGCTACGCCCTTCCAGTTCGATACCACTGTTGATCAGCGTCGCGGCTGGATCATCAGAGGCGGCGAGTGTGGCGAAGTCTTCCATTGATCCCCGAACAAACGCATCGGTAGCTCGCTCGCAGTGCATCATCAGTCGGACTTCGGTGCCGCTGACTATGTCGATGTAAAGGGTGAGATCAAGGCTGGTGATTTCGATACCCAGCAGGGTGCCACTCAGTACATCGAGCTCCCGGTGCGATGTAGGTGCCAGAGCGATGGCTTGATTGAGAGCACGCTCCGCGGCGGCTAGTGCAGCACTGAGTAGCGCCGGGTCGTGTTGGATCACGCCTTGAAACCCTGATGCACAGCGACAATTCCCCCTGTCATATTTTGATAGCGACACTCCGTAAAGCCAGCATCTTCCATCATGCCCATGAGTGTGTCCTGATCGGGATGTTTACGGATAGATTCAGCAAGGTACCGATAACTGTCGGCATCTTGGGCAATCAGGCGTCCCATGGCCGGCAAAATTTGGAACGAGTATTGGTCATAGACTTTGCCCAATAGTGGCGAGACCGGCTTGGAAAACTCCAGTACCAGCAGCCGCCCACCGGGTCGCAAGACCCGCAGCATGGATCTGAGCGCCACGTCCTTGTCGGTGACATTGCGCAGACCAAACGCAATGGTGATGCAGTCGATGCTGTTGTCCTCAAAGGGCAGTGCTTGGGCATCAGCTTGCACAACCTCGATATTGCCCGTTGCGCCTTTGTCGATCAGCCGATCCCGACCCACTTCAAGCATAGCGGCATTGACGTCGGCGAGAATGACTTTACCTTCGGGTCCCACCAGCTTCGAAAATCGAGCCGCCAGATCGCCCGTGCCACCAGCGATATCAAGAACAGTCTGGCCCGGTCTCGCTGCGCTGAGTTCGATAGTGAAACGCTTCCACAAGCGGTGCACACCACCTGACATTAAATCGTTCATCAGATCGTAGCGGCTTGCCACAGAGTCAAAGACGCCGCGCACCATGCCGGCTTTGGCTTCCCGGTCCACTCGGGTATAACCGAAATCGGTGGTGTCGTCTTTTCGATCAGCGGCGGTGGCCTGTTCATCACTCATGGCATGTTCACTTATGGCTTATTTGCTCACGCAGTGTGGCGCGCTATCCCGCGTGCCTTATGCCAGCGGGTCAGCCAGTGTACCTGAAGCGCCGCCGTGTTCAGAGGTCGAAGGTATGTTGTCATGAGAGCCCTCGGCTGATCTGGAGGAAGCGCGCTGGGAAGGTCCGCGTCAGGGGTCGAAATGTAAAACCTGTACCTCTGGGTCGCGGGATTTACCCTCAGCCGCTAGCTGCCTTAGATACTGCTGCCAGTATCGGTCTTGCTCCTCAGCGAGACCTCGGAGGTATTGCCAGCTATACAAGCCCGAGTCGTGGCCATCATCAAAGGTGATCTGCACGGCATAGTGTCCCACTGGGTTAATGGCGGAAATACCCACCGAAGACTTACCTGTTTGCAATGTTTCCTGGCCTGGCCCGTGACCTCGAACCTCTGCAGAAGGTGAAAACACCCGGAGAAATTCAGCGCTGAGTGTATAAGCGGACCCGTCCTCGAACGCAATGTTCAGCCAGCGCCGGGATCGAGAGTAGTGGAGCTTGGTGACGCGGAGACGAGCGGGTTTTGTCATGGCGCTTCGCGCTTCAGTAATAGTGTGTCCATATCAGCCTGCGCGGTGAGTGATCGCGCCCGCGCCATGTCCGAACGTTTGTCAAATGGCCCCAGATACACGCGATACCAACGGCCGCTATTGTTCTCACTCGGCTCGACAGTGGCTTCGAGTCCCAGCAGAGCCAGCTCGCCGCGCCGCCGATCAGCATCGGCTCGTTGCCGAAAAGATCCGGCCTGTAGCAAATACTGCGCGCGAGTGGCGTTATCGGCCTCAAGATCGGCTGGCTCGATCTCAGGGTTGAGGTCCGACGCCTGATTGGGAAGTACCGTATAAAAATCAAAGCGGGGCGAGGCCTCTGCCTCCAATGAGAGCGGCGGTGTGGGCGCGGCGACGCTTTGGTCATGCTCCTCCGTAGAGCGCATCAAACCCAAGCAGACGGCGACGCCTACAACGCATCCCGCAATGAACCCCTGCACGTGCGCGCGGTTCAGCGTCGGCGGCGCCTCGTGGGTTGTCGCTGAGTTGGTCCGCGTTGCAGAGGGTCTTCTCGGACTTTGGCTGGCTTTGGTGGGCATCACATGCTGTCCGGTGCCGAAACACCGAGGAGATTAAGACCGCTGGCGAGCACCTGCCGGCTGGCCGTGACCAGCGCGAGTCGCGCATCGGTGGTTTCCGGTGCCCCTTCCAGCACTTTGTGCGCGTTGTAGAAGCTATGAAAATCTGCGGCCAGCTCGCGCAGATAGTTGGCGACATCATGTGGCTCGAGCCGCTCTGCGGCGGTGGCGACAACCTCCGGATAGCGGGCCAGACTGACAAGCAATGCCAAAGTCTCGGGTTCGTTCAGCCTCTCTAGGTGCTTTAGCCCGTCTGCCACGTCATGCTGGCCTCCGGTTTCGGTCGCTTTCCGCAACACGCTGGCGCAACGAGCATGGGCATATTGAATGTAGTACACCGGGTTTTCGTTACTGCGTGCCAGGGCCAAATCCACATCGAAGGTCAGCTGAGAGGTCGGCGCGCGAGCAACCAGGAAGTAGCGGGTGGCGTCGCAGCCTACCCAATCAATCAAATCCCGCAGCGTAACGTAGCTACCCGCTCTTTTAGAGAGTTTGACCTCGGCGCCGTCTCGCATCACCGTCACCATCTGGTGGAGCACATATTCAGGCCAGCCCTCTGGGATTCCGACATCCAGGCACTGCAGACCAGCGCGTACGCGAGTAATCGTGCTGTGGTGATCGGCCCCCTGTTCATTGATGACCCGCTTGAAGCCCCGTTGCCATTTGTTGTGATGGTAGGCGACGTCTGGCACGAAATAGGTGTAGCCCCCCTCTTGCTTGCGCATGACCCGGTTTTTGTCATCACCGAAGTCAGTCGTGCGTAGCCAGAGTGCGTCCTGTTCT
>MDTD01124354.1_pt1 | contig 12110 bp, 14 predicted proteins | sample 811221 | NCBI WGS metagenome assembly MDTD01 (sample SAMN05326646, study PRJNA326480) | marine metagenome | isolation source: seawater | place: Pacific Ocean: South West | collected 2011 | reverse complement strand
CAAAGTTATATAAAAGGAACTAAAATGGCATTCGCAGGTCTTAGAAAAGAAAAAGATAGAGCATCAGTGATTTTATATCTGAATCAAAACTCTGATGATCCAATTCCATTACCTTAATTTACCGAAACAATACAGTAATATACTTTTTTGAACATGAACTCTATTCAATGCCTGTTTCCAAATATAAGGTTGATTTTTTAAGAATACTTCTTCTGAAACTTCATTGCCTCTAGGGAGACAATGTAAAAAAATAGCATCTTTTTTAGCACTACTTAATAAATTTTTATTAATTATAAATTTTTTGAAATCTTTTTTTTTTTTGTTGATATTAACTTTATCATTCAAAGAAATAATTTTATCTGAGAAGATTACATCTGCTTTCTTTGCTGCCTTTTTGGGATTATGAAATATTTTAATTTTTTTATTATTTTTTTTTACATAATTAAGAATTGACTTTTTAGGTTTATAATTTTTAGGACAACCAATATTCAATTTAAAAGAAAATTTTACTGAAGCAATAATTAAACTGTTTAGGACATTGTTGCAATCTCCAATCCAAGCTATGCTCAACTTAGATATATTTTTCTTTTTTATTTCCTCTACTGTAAAAATGTCTGAAAGCACTTGAGTAGGATGAGATGAAGGACTTAATCCATTAATAAATGGTATATTTAAATATTTTTTAAATTCTTCCATTTTTTTATCACTGTTACTTCTAAGCATAAATCCATCGCCAAAAGTAGATAATATTTTGGCAGTGTCTGCAAGGCTTTCACCACCTTTTCCTAGATGTATCTCATTCGATTTTAAGGTTAAAGTACCTCCGCCGAGTTGTTTGATGGCTATATAAAAACTTAATCTTGTTCTAGAGCTGGGCTTTTCAAACATTTGTATTAATAATTTCCCTTCAAGAGGTTTGTCTTTATCAACATCTAAGGTACTTAAATGTTTTCTATTCTTTTTTCTTTTTTTTGCGTCAGATAATATCGTTCTAAGATGTTTATAAGGTAAATCTATTAAATTCAAAAAATTTTTCATGATTTGTAATTTAAGCAAACTTTATTAATAATTTTTAGCGCCATATCTAATTCTGATTTTTTAACATTTAATGGTGGTAAAATTCTAACAACATTTTCTGCAGCTCTTATTGTCAATAATTTATTTATTGTGAGTTGTTCTATAAATTTTGTTTGGTCTATTTTTAGTTTTAATCCAATCAAATAACCAATCCCTCTAACTTCGCTAATGATATCTGGATATCTTTTTTTTATTATGTTTAGTTCTTTAATGAAGTATTTTGATAAATTTCTAATATTCATTAAAAAATTTTTTTTTAATATTTGATCCATTACTGCATTTCCAACTGACATCGCTAGTGGGTTGCCACCAAAAGTACTTCCATGTGTACCTGGTCCCATGTATTTTGACACTTCTTTAGACATTAAAACTGCACCAATAGGAAATCCTCCTCCTATACCTTTTGCAATTGGTACAATATCTGGTTTTATATTCGAGTATTCGAAGGCAAAAAATTTGCCAGATCTACCAATTCCACATTGAACTTCGTCTAAAATTAATAAAATTTTTTTTTTAGAACAGATTGATTTAACCTCTCTAAGGAACTTTTTTGAATTAACTTTTATGCCCGACTCTCCCATAGCTGTTTCAAAAAAGATTGCAGCAGTTTTTTTAGTAATTTTTTTTTTTAAAGAATCAATACTACCAAAATTAAAATGGTCAAATCCGCTTACTTTCGGGCCAAATCCTTCTATCATTTTTTTTGATCCACTGGCATAAATATTTGCCAATGTTCTTCCATGAAATGAGTTCTTTATGCACAAAATTCTGTTTTTATAAGGCTTTCCTTTTGAATGATAATATTTTCTGGCTATTTTTATTGCAGCTTCGTTTGCTTCCGCTCCGGAATTTACAAACATTACACTGTCAGCGAAAGTATTATTAACTAATTTTAACGCTAATTTTTCTCCTTCAGGTATTAAAAAAGAATTCGAAACATGCCATAATTTTCTTGACTGCTTTATTAATGCTTTATTTAATATAGAATTTGAATGACCAAGGGTATTTACAGCAATCCCGCTCAAAAAATCTAAATATTTTTCACCTTTTGTTGAAAATAGAAAACTTCCTTTACCTTTTTTAAAAGCTATCTTTCTTCTATTGTAATTATTTGCTAGTGCACTCATAAAATTTAATAATAAAAGAGAATTAATATTTCAACTTATAGTATTTAACTATAAATATTTAATTTTGTTGAAAAATAACAAATAATTGTTGAATTACATTAAAATTTAGTACAACATAATGTAACTAATAATAATATTAATACTAAATATAGTATTTTATGAGCTGGACTGACGAAAAAGTAAATAAATTAAAAGAACTTTGGGGAAAAGGAAGTACCGCAAGTCAAATAGCAGAAATTATTGGAGGTGTTTCAAGAAATGCGGTTATTGGCAAGGCTCACAGGCTAAATCTATCGTCTAAAATTAAAACAAGATCCTTTACGCCGAACCAGAAAAATTTTAATAAAAATGAAAGTAAAGAAATCAGACTTAAAGGTAGAAAGGGAAAAATTAAGACATTACTTTTAGATAAAGATTTTGAACCTGCTAAAAATTTAAGTTTAGAGGATTTGAATGAAAATACTTGCAAATATATGGAGGCAAATCCAGATGAAAGTAATGCAAGTTTTTGCGGAAGAAAAACAGTTGAAAAATTTTCGTATTGTCCACTTCATCTCATGATTGTATTTCAACCTAAAGGAAAAAAAGAAGATGTTGTAGACAAAGATGATGAAGTTCCAAAATTTATTGAAAAAAAAATAAAGTCAGCTTAATTAAGAATTTTTTCCTTAGCCTTTTTATACTCTTCTTCCGTTATATACCCTTTTTTTTTAAGATCGTTTAATTTCAATATTTCGTCTGAAATTAAGTTTTTATCTATTTTTTGGTCAGTATTTTCCTTAGAAAATTCTTGGCTACTATTTTCAGAATCCTCAAGAGAATCTTTTATATTTCTCCTTGCTTCAATACCCATACTTATAGGTTTGGCTGATATATATACAACGATTATTAACAATAATACACAAAGCCCTATTACTAAATAAGTCATCATTTTGATTTATTTAAAATTGAATTATTTGCATATTGACCGCCCATTTTCCAATTATAACTATATTTATTGATTTCAATTTCAAATTTTCTTTTTGGAATATAACCTAAATCAAAATTATTTTTATAATTTTCTGATTTACAATTATCATATTTTAACATTGTCAATTGATCTTCTGTTAATAGAGGATTTGGAAATAGTTGAAAAAATTTAGCTGTTAACTTTGCAAAAGGCAAGGGCAGGGGTAAGAGTATTCTTTTTTTATCTATTGAAATAAGTAATTTCTGAATAATTTCTTTAAATGTAATTATATCTGGACCGATGCACTCTATAACTAGATTATCTTTCTTATGTTCTAATAAATTATAAATTATGTCTACAAGATCAGCAACATGTATAGGAGAAAATTTTGTCTTTCCATCATAATACAAAGGCATTAAAGGAAGGGAACTTAATAATGACATAAATTTAGTAGTGAATTTATCATCTACAGAATATACAATTGAAGGTTTAATAATAATTGATTTATGAAAATTTTCTCTTATCCTTTTCTCTCCATCTAGTTTACTTGACGCATATTTACTGTCTATTGCTTTTTCAATGCCCAAAGCTGATAAGTGAATAAACTTTTCTAATTGGAATTGATTAGCTTTTTTTGATAACATTGCAGGTAAATCAGAATGGATTATTTGAAACTCGTCTCTCTTTTTTTCATACAATATCCCAATCAGATTAATACAAATTGAAGATTTTTTGAACAATTCATCGATCCTATTAATATTAAAGTCTTTTAGTTCTATTAACTCTAAATAACCAGGGTTAGCCTGTGTCTTCAAAATATACCCAGCTCTATGAATATTCCTTGTTACAGCTATTATTTTATAGTTATTTTTTGTTAACTTCCTAATCAAATTTCTTCCAATTTGACCAGTTGCACCGAAAAGTAGAATTTCTTTTTGTTTCATATATATATTCTTACAAATGAAAATTGATATTAAATTACACAAAGAAGATTTACCAGATGAAATAATATTAGGTGACAATATTGCTGTAGATTGTGAATTTATGGGACTTAATGTGGAGAGAGATGCTTTATGTCTAGTTCAAATCTCAACTGGAAAGAATGATGCACATATTATTCAATTAAATAGAGAGCTTTATAATGCTCCAAATTTAAAAAAAGTTCTTTGCGATAAAAATATTTCCAAAATTTTTCATTTTGCTAGAGCAGATCTATTGTTCATAAAAAAATATCTTGAAATAAAAGTTGAAAATATACACTGTACAAAAATAATGAGCAAATTAGCAAGAAGTTATAGTGATAAACATGGTTTGAAAGATTTAATAAAAGAATTTACTGGATCGGATATAAGTAAAAATTTACAGTCATCTGATTTTGGAGGCAAACTAACTGAAAAACAATTAGAGTATTGCGCTAAAGATGTTATTTACCTGCATCAAATACACAAAAATTTAATGAATATTTTGATAAGAGAAAAAAGAGAAAATTTATATTTTGATACTATCAAATTTATACATAGTAGAGTAAATTTAGATTTAGCGTCATTTACATCTGATATCTGGTCTCACTAGTATGAAAAAAAAAAAAATTGAAATACTCGCAAAAGAAGTAATTAAATATGAAATCGATGCACTAATAAATTTGAAGAAAAAAATTAATAAATCTTTTTTAGAAATAATTAAAACAATAATTTCCTGTAAAAACGGTAAAATAATAATATCAGGTGTAGGTAAAAGCGGAATTATAGCCAAAAAATGGGCAGCTACGTTTTCTTCAACTGGCACTCCATCTTTTTTTTTAGATGCTTCAAATGCGAGCCATGGTGATATGGGACAAATTACATCTAACGATGTTCTTATATTATTGAGCAACAGTGGAGAAAGTGAAGAATTAAAAAATATTATTCAATATGCGTCTAGAAATAAAAATATCAGGTTAATTGGAATTACTTCAAAAAAAAATTCAACTTTATATCGAAATTCTGACACAAAATTTTTAATGCCTATAATTAAAGAAGCTGGACCAGAAAACATCGTTCCAACTTCTTCTACTACATCTCAATTAGCCTTGGGTGATGCAATTGCAATTTCTTGTATGAATTTTAAAAATTTTACTAAATTTGATTTTAAAAAATTACACCCCGGTGGCTCTTTATCTATAAAATTAAAAACTGTTGGAGATCTAATGTTGACTGGAAAGAAGCTGCCAATAATTAATGAAAATATTTTTTTTAAGAAAGCCTTGAAAATTATTGATAATAAAAAACTAGGAGTTTTGATAATTAAAAAAAAAAATGGAGATACTTGTGGAATTATAACTGATGGAGACTTAAAAAGAATAGCTCAAAAATTTGAGAAATTTCATCATCTTAAAATTAATAAAGTAATGAAAAAAAATCCAATAAGTGTTGATGTCGATACATTGGCAGTTACTGCATTATCATTAATGAATTCAAAAAAAATAACATCACTTTGTGTTCATAAGAAAAATAAAATAAAAAAGACAATTGGACTAGTCCATATGCATGATATCTTAAAATCGAACATTAATTAATGTCTATAAAATCACTGTTACAACTATTATTGTTTTTTTTAATTATATTGATACTGGCATTTATATATTACTTATATTTTTATAAAGGAGATATAAAAAACAAATCTATGATGAATGAAAATATTGAGATAAATTTAGAGCAAGACAAATTGGTAGATCAAGAAATTTTAGATGGATCAAAAATTTTAGATCCAAAAAAAGAAAATGTTTTGTTGAAAAATACTGAGAATAGTGAAGATATTAGTAAAAAAGAAGATGATAAAGAAAATAAGACTATATCTGAAAAAATAAAAAATTTAACTAAGGAAATAGAGTATATCACTTCTAATGATAATGGAGATACCTTTAAAATAGTTGCAAAATATGGAAAAACAAATCTTGAAAATACAAATATTTTAGATTTGGAAAAAGTAGATGGAATTATATCATCATCAGAAAGGTCAGAAATATTAATATCGTCAGATTTTGCAAAATATGATTATTCTAATCAAAATTCTAAATTTTACAGAAATGTCGTGATAAAGTATGATGACAAACAAATGACCTGTGACTATTTAGATCTGGAGATGAAAAAAAATATTGCAGTTGCTTACGATAACGTAATTGTTCAAGATGAAGGTTCAATAATGAAAGCACAAGTAATAATATTAGATTTAATAACCAAAGATATAAGTATAAATTCAGAAGATAAAGTTAAAATTTTGACAAATTAATGGCACTAATAAAAAAATTTAGAGTAAATAATTATGAGGCAAATGAAATAATTGTTGAATTAAAAAATATCTCAGTTTTTTTTAATAAAAGGCAGATCTTAAATAATTTAAATTTAAAAATAAAAAAACAAGAAATTCTTGGTATGCTCGGGCCAAACGGTGTTGGTAAATCTACAGTTTTTAACTTAATATCTGGTCTTAAAGATCCAAGTTATGGAGAAATTATTATTGATGGTATTAATGTAACAAACCTTCCAATAAATGAACGATTTACAAAATTTAGATTAGGTTTAGTGCCCCAATATGGAGGACTTATCCATGACTTAACATTGCTAGATAATTTAAAATTAGTAGCAGAAATTCATATCGATGAAAAAGAATTAAGACAACAAAAAATTGATAAATTAATTGCACAATTTGAATTTGATGCACTACTATCAATCAAAGCAAAACATTTATCTGGAGGACAAAAAAAGAAACTTGTTATAGCAATGGCACTTATTAACGATCCAAAGATATTGTTATTAGATGAGCCATTTGCAGCTTTAGATATATTGACAATTAAAATGTTACAAGAAATTATATTAAACTTGCAATCTACAGATGAAATATCCGTTGTAATTTGTGACCATCAAGCTAGAGATCTTCTCAACTGTGTATCGAGAGCAATCATACTTTCTAATGGAAAAATAATAGCCTCTGGCAGTCCTAATGAGGTCATAACCGATAAGGCTGCTAAAACTCAGTATTTTGGTGATGAATTTAATATAAACTAATTCATCAATGAAAAGTATCATAAAAATAAATAACAAAATAAATACTTTTAAAAATAAAATTGAAGTAAGTGGTGACAAAAGTATATCAATTAGATGTGTTTTATTAGCATCCCAAGCATTAGGAATTTCAAAAATATACAACTTGCTAGAATCTGAGGATGTTTTAAATGCATTGAGATCTATTAAAAAATTAGGAATCAAGTACAAAAAAAATAAAAATTTTTATCAAATTCACGGACTTGGCTTAAATGGTTTTAACACAGATAAAAAAATAGATTTAGATGCTGGGAACTCAGGAACACTAGCAAGATTGATTTTAGGTTTACTTGTAAATTCAAAAAATCTAATCACTTTGACAGGAGATAGAAGTTTGTCAAATAGAGATTTTTCACGAATAACTGAACCATTAAAAGTTTTTGGAGCAAATATAATTTCTAAAAACAAAAAGTTACCAGTTAAAATTTTGGGATCTGATTATCTTAGACCAATAAAATATATCGAGAACCTAGGTAGTGCACAATGTAAAAGTGCTGTTATGTTGGCTGCACTAAAAACACCAGGTATAACAAAAATTAAAGCCAGGAAATCAAGAGATCATACTGAACTTATTTTTAATAGTCTTAATATCCCTACAAAAATAATAAAAAAAAAAAAATATGATTATATAGAGGTAGAAGGACAGTATAACTTTAAAAGTTTTGAATATAAAGTGCCTGGAGACATAAGCTCTTGTTCTTTTTTTTTAGTTTTAACACTTTTATCAAGAGATTCAGAACTTTTAATAAGGAATGTAAACGTTAATAGCACAAGAACTGGCATTATTACAATTTTAAATAAAATGAAATCTAAAATTATAGTTAAAAATAAAAAGAAGTATAAAGGTGAAATAATTGCAGATATTTTTGTAAAGAGTAGAAAAAATTTTTCAAAAATAAATTGTCCAAAAAAACTAAATAGTTTTGCAATCGATGAGTTCTTAGTTATTTTTCTTGTTGCTGCAAAAGCGAAAGGTGTATCAACTTTTAATGACTTAGGTGAATTAAACAAAAAAGAAAGCCCTAGATTAAATATTGCGATAAACTTTTTAAGGATGATTGGCATCAAAGTGATGAGATACCAAAATAGTATAAAAATTTTTGGTAACCCAAATTTAAATTTATCAGAAAGTTATACAATTAAAAATTTTAAAAAAGACCATAGAGTAGTAATGATGTCCTGTATAGCGGCATTAACATTTGGTGGTAGTTGGAAAATTCATGATGCTCAGTCAGTGAATACATCGTTTCCAAATTTTTTTAAATTAATTCGTGAACTGGGGGCTAAAATAAATTGAAAATTAGAAAAGATATTATTACTATTGCTATCGACTCCCCCGCGGCGGCTGGTGCAGGTACTCAAGCAAAGTACATTGCAAAAGAATATAATCTACTTTATTTAGATACAGGAAAAGTTTATCGCTATATTGGATTTTTAAAACTAAAAAATAAAAATTTTAATTATAAATTAATAAAAAAAAAAATAATCAATATAAGTTTAAAAGATTTGAAAGATAAAAAACTGTTATCAGATAAAGTTGCTACATCTGCATCCATAATCGCAAAAGATTTAAAAATAAGAAAAATAATCAAAAATTTTCAAAAAAATTTTGCATATAATCCTCCTAAAAAATTTTCTGGCTCTGTTCTTGACGGAAGAGATATTACATCAGTAATTATGAAAGATGCCATAGTCAAATTTTACATAACTGCAAATATTAGAGTAAGAGCAAAAAGAAGATACTTAGAATATAAAAAGCTAAAGAAGAAAATAACATATAAAGAAGTCCTAAAAAGCTTAAAAAATAGGGATAAATTGGATAAAACCCGTAAACATAGCCCTTTAAAAAAAACTCAAGATTCAATCTTGATTAATACATCTAAATTAAGTAAGAAATCGTGCTTTAATAAAATTAAGACAATAATTGATAGAAAAATAAAAATTAATGGAAGTTTATAAAGATTTAAAAAGCCCTGCAAACCAGCAATTCGAAAAATTATTAAATTCACAATTATCAAAAAACAAAATTGAAGAAGGTAAAATCATAGAAGGAAAAATTACAAAAATCACCGATAAGTTTGTTTTTATTTTCATACCTGGTCTTAAAAGTGAACCAATTGTGGATATAAATGAAATTAAAATGATTGGTTTAAAAGATAAATTAGAGGTAGGAGAAAATATTCCAGTTTTACTTGAAAAAATTGAAGACAGAAATGGAGAGGTTGTAGTTTCAGCTTTAAAAGCTCAGAAAATAAAAGGTTGGTATGAACTTGAAAAAGCATATGAGGAAAATCAATCTATCAATGGAAAAATTACATCCAAGTGCAAAGGCGGAGTAATAGTTGAGCATATAGATACAGGTTCATTGATGTTTTGTCCGGGATCTCAGATCAGTGATAAACCTCTTAAAAATATCGATCACTTAATTGGAGTAGAGCAAAAGTTTGCAATTATAAAGTTAGATAAACTCAGAGGTAATGCATGTGTATCTCGTAGACAAATTGTTTCAACTAATAAAAGGGAAGATAAAGCAAAAATAATTGAAAAGTTTAAAGTTGGAGACATAATAAATGATGCAGTTGTTAAAGGTTATTCTTCTTTTGGATGTTTTTTTGAAGTTAATAATGAAATTGATGTGTTGGTGCATCTTCAAGAAATATCTTATTCAAGAGTGAATCATCCGGATGAAATTTTTAATATAGGTGAAAAACATGATCTGAAAGTTATTTCAATAGACAAAGAAAAATTGCAAATAGGATGTTCAATTAAACAGCTTTCGCCAGATCCATTTGAACACATTTCAAATTATGAAATAGGTAAGAAATATAAAGTTAAGGTTGATAAAATTACAGATTATGGATGTTTTTGCTCATTAGAGCCTGGTCTTAGCACTTTATTACATAGCAGTGAAATGAGTTGGGTTAAAAGGAATATTGTTCCGAAAAAACTATTTAAAGTTGGAGATATGATAGACTGTGTTATTACGGAAATTGACAAAGAAAAAAGAAGAATTGCAATTTCACATAAACTAACAATTGAAAATCCATATGAAACCTTTCAAAAAAGTTTTCCCGAAGGAAGTGATATAGATGGTGTTATAACAAGTTCAAATGAATATGCTCTTTATGTGAAGTTAGGCAATTTCGATATTGATGGGTTTTTGCATGCTAATGATTTAAGCTATTTAAATGATCCAGAGGAAGAATTAAAAAAATATAAAAAAGGAGAACAAATAAAAGTAAAAATTCTTGAAATTAAAAAAGATGAGCAGAAAATACGTGTTGGATTAAAGCAAATTGGAACTGATCCTTTTGATTGGTTTGAAGGTAAAAAAATTAACGAAATAATTACTGTTAAAGTTATATCTACAGATAATAAAGGAATAGTTGTAAAACCTGAGGGATGTGAAATGGAATTTTTAATAAAAAAATCTAACATCGCAGTAAATAATTCAGATGCCAGACCTTCTAGATTTGTTGGAGGAGAAAGAATAGATGCAGCAATATCAGAACTAAATTTTGAAAAAAGAAAAGTGAATTTAAGTATTAAATTGCTAGAAGAATTACAAAATAAAGAAGCGGTGTCAAAATTTTCAAGTCCATTGAGCGGAAAAAATCTTCCTTTTTCATCACTATCAGAAAAGCTAAGTGACAAAAAAAATAAAGATAATGAGTAAATAATTGTCGATAAATAAATCAGATTTAATTAATAAACTCTCTAACAATTATCCAAACTTTCTTAAAAAAGATTTAACTAAACTTATTGAAATTTTTATAGATGAAATCAAGTATTCTCTAAAAAGACGCGAGAGAATTGAATTACGAGACGTATTTTCACTTGAACCTAGATTACAAAAAGCTAGATATGGTCGAAACCCAAAAACAAATGAAAAAGTCTACATAAAGGAAAAGTACTCATTAATTTTTAAAAATTCAAAATTTTGGTCAAAAAAGATAAATGAAGAAATATAAAGTATTTGTTGCCTGTGACAGTGCAAATGTAAAAACAATAAAAGAAATACTAAGAAAAACTAATAACAAAAAAATTGAAATAATACCGAAATTCGGGTTACAATTTTTTTATTCCAAAAATGGTAGAAAATTTTTAGAAAATTTTAAAAAACCATTCTTTTTAGACGTAAAAATTTCAGATGTTCCAAACACAGCTCTTTCAGCATTAGAAAGTTTGAAGGATTTAAAAAAATTAGAATATATCACGGTTCATGCAAGTGGTGGTCTTGAAATGCTAAAAGCAGTGACATCAAAAGCAAAAAAAATTAATAAAAAAATAAAAGTATTAGGCGTCACTATACTTACAAGTCTAAATAACAAATCTCTCAAGAAAATAGGGTATAAGGATAGAGTGGAAAATTTAGTATTAAAACAAGCCTCTTTAATAAAAGAAAGTGGTGCTGCAGGATGTATTTGCTCAGCAAATGAAGCCAAAATAATAAGAAAAAAATTTAAAAATTTATTCATTGTTACTCCAGGTATAAGATTGCCAGGTGACAAATCCAATGATCAAAAAAGAATTACGACACCAAAAATAGCTTTTCAAAACAAAGTTTCTGCTATAGTTGTAGGCCGTTCACTAACATCCCAGAATATTAAAAATAATTTAAATAAATTGATCAAACATCTTAGACAATGATAAAAGGTTTAAAAATTTGCGGGGTCTCGGATCCTAAAACATTAAACTACATATTACTCCATCCCAATCCACCAAAGTTTATTGGTTTCATAACAAATTATAGAAAAAGTAAAAGATTTGTAGAATATGAAAAACTCAAAGAGCTACTTCTTGTCAATAAAAGAGATATAAAATTTATATCTGTTCTTGTAAATCCAAATGATGAAATTTTAGAAAAAATAAAGAATT
>MDTD01105862.1_pt1 | contig 12110 bp, 6 predicted proteins | sample 811221 | NCBI WGS metagenome assembly MDTD01 (sample SAMN05326646, study PRJNA326480) | marine metagenome | isolation source: seawater | place: Pacific Ocean: South West | collected 2011 | reverse complement strand
TGAGATCTATGTGAAATAGATACTCCATGTGATGCTCTCAAACCACCGAAATTGTGTCTTTTCATTGCACCAGCAAATCCCTTACCTATTGTTTTAGCCTTAACATCAACAAATTTTACATTTTCAAAAATTTCAATACCAAATTCATTGCCCTCTTTAAACTCAGAAATATTTTCTAATCTTATTTCTTTTAAAATTTTTTTAGGTTCTGTATTTTTTTTGGCAAAAAAGCCCTTCATTTGTTTTGATAATTTTGATGTTTTGATACTTCCAAAACCCAATTGAACTGCGCTATATCCTCTTTTATCTTTTTCGATTAAATTTATAATTCTTGCTTTTTCCATCTTTAAAACTGTTACGGGCACAGATTGACCCGTTCCATAGAATTCTCTCGTCATACCGAGTTTTTTTCCAAATAATTGTAAAGTACTCATATTTTTATTTCTACATCTACACCAGAAGCTAAATCCAATTTCATCAAGGCTTCTACTGTTTGGGGTGTTGGCTCAATAATATCTATTAATCTTTTATGTGTTCTTGTTTCAAATTGTTCTCTGCTCTTTTTATCAATATGCGGGGATCTTAAAACAGTATATCTTTCTATTTTTGTTGGTAAAGGAATTGGACCTTTTATATTTGCGCCTGTTCTTTTAACTGTATTTACAATCTCTTCAGTGGACTGATCTAGTATTTTGTTATCATATGCTCTTAGCTTAATTCTTATGTTTTGTTTTTCCATTATTGAGTACCTGTTTTCTTTGTTACTTCATCTTGAACATTTTGAGGAACTTTGTCGTAATGATCAAAAAACATTGAATATTGAGCTCTTCCCTGTGACATTGATCTTAATGCATTTATATAACCAAACATATTTGCTAATGGGACCATTGCTGTAACAACAGTAGCGTTACCTCTTTGCTCTTGAGTATTAATTTGACCTCTTCTGCTATTTAAATCACCAATAACATCGCCCATATAATCTTCTGGTGTAACTACTTCAACTCTCATTATTGGCTCTAAAAGTTTTAGTGTTGCTTTTTGACATGCATCTTTAAAACATTGTCTAGATGCTAGTTCGAAAGCTAATACACTAGAATCTACATCATGATGTAAACCATCAATTATAGTAACTTTATAGTCTATAATTGGAAAACCAGCTAATATCCCATTATCTGAAACGCTCTCAATACCTTTTTCAACTCCTGGAATAAATTCTTTTGGAATTGCTCCACCTTTAATTTTATTTTCAACCTCTCTACCTTTTACAGGCTCTAGAGGTTCTAATTGTAATTTCACTCTTGCAAATTGTCCGGCTCCTCCGCTCTGTTTTTTATGTGTATAATCAGCTTCAGAAGATCCTAAAATTGTCTCTCTGTAAGCTACTTGAGGCGCACCAACATTTGCTTCAACTTTAAATTCTCTTTTCATTCTATCAACGATTATATCTAGATGTAATTCACCCATACCTTTTATAATTGTTTGTCCAGATTCTTCGTCAGATGTTACCCTAAATGATGGGTCTTCTTTAGCTAAACGTCCTAAAGCTTCGCCCATTTTTTCCTGGTCACCTTTGGTTTTTGGTTCAACAGCAATTTCAATTACGGGATCAGGAAATTCCATTGGTTCAAGTAAAATAGGATTGTTTTCATTTGCCAGTGTATGACCGGTAATAGTATTTTTTAAACCCGCTAAAGCTACTATATCACCTGCGTTAGCCTCTTTTATATCCTCTCTAGAGTTAGCGTGCATTAAAAGCATTCTCCCAACTCTTTCCTCTTTATCTTTTGATGTATTATATATTCCAGTACCTGATTTTATTGTTCCAGAATAAATTCTTATAAAAGTCAAAGAACCAACAAAAGGGTCATTTGCAACTTTAAATGCAAGAGCAGAAAAGGGAGCTGTGTCCTCAAATTTCATTTCTATTTCATCTTCTGTATTAGGAACAGTTCCTTTAATAGACCCTAAATCCTTTGGGCTTGGCAAATAATCAATAACTGCATCTAATAAAGGTTGAACACCCTTATTTTTGAATGCAGAGCCTGTAATAACAGGGACAAAGTCAAAATTTAAACATCCTTTTCTTACACATTTAATTAAATCATCCTCTTTAATTTCTTCTCCATTAAGGTAGCTTTCCATAAGTTTTTCATCTTGTTCAACTGCAGTCTCTACTAGCTCCTGCCGATATTTTTCAGAAATTTCTTTTAAGTCAGCAGGTATATCTTGATACTCAAATTCAGCTCCTAAGGTTTCATCTTTCCATATAACAGCTTTCATTTTTACTAAATCAATAACTCCTTTTAATGATGACTCAATGCCTACTGGCACCTGTAAAACAAGTGGTTTTGCTCCAAGTCTTTCTTTTATCATATCAACACATCTAAAAAAATCTGCACCTGTTCTATCTAACTTGTTTACAAAACAAATTCTTGGGACTTTATATTTATCTGCTTGTCTCCATACAGTTTCGGATTGTGGTTCAACACCGGCAACTCCATCAAAAACAGCTACTGCACCATCCAAGACTTTCAATGATCTTTCAACTTCAATTGTAAAATCAACATGTCCAGGTGTGTCTATAATATTAATTCTATGATCTCTCCAAAAACAAGTAGTTGCGGCAGAAGTGATTGTAATCCCTCTCTCTTGCTCTTGTTCCATCCAGTCCATGGTAGCTGCACCGTCATGAACTTCACCTATTTTGTGACTTTTGCCTGTATAATATAAAACACGCTCAGTTGTTGTGGTTTTACCCGCATCAATATGTGCCATGATACCAATGTTTCTATATTTATCTATATCATGTGTTCTAGCCATTTTAATTACCACCTATAATGGGCAAAAGCTTTGTTTGACTCTGCCATTTTATGAGTATCTTCTTTTTTTTTAATTGATGATCCTCTGTTGTTATACGCATCAAAGATTTCGTTAAATAATTTATCTGACATTGTTTTATCTTTTCTTTTTCTTGAAGCATCAATTAACCATCTAAGAGCTAAAGCTTGGGATCTCTTTGGTCTTACTTCTACTGGAACTTGATAGGTTGCACCTCCTACTCTTCTTGATCTCACTTCAACCGTTGGTCTTATATTATTTATAGCCTCGTTAAATACGTTTATTGGCTCGTCTTTTGATTTTGATTTAATTTTATTTAAGGCATCGTAAACTATTTTTTCAGCTGTAGTTTTTTTTCCATCATACATTATAGAGTTTATTAATTTTGGTAAAATTGCTGATTTAAATTTTGGATCTACTATTGGAATTTTTTTTGGAGCTCTTTTTTTTCTAGACATTTTTATTTACCTTTTTTTGCCCCGTATTTTGATCTTTGTTGTTTTCTTGCAGTTACTCCTTGTGTGTCTAAGTTACCTCGCAAAATATGATATCTAACACCTGGAAGATCTTTTACTCTTCCACCTCTGATTAAAACAACTGAGTGTTCTTGCAAATTATGTCCCTCACCGGGTATATAAGATATAACCTCATGTCCATTTGATAATCTGACTCTGGCAACTTTTCTTAATGCAGAGTTTGGTTTTTTGGGGGTCGTTGTGTAAACTTTTAAACATACACCTCTTTTTTGAGGTGATTGTTCTAATGCTGGAACTTTGTTCCTTAACTTAGGGCGAGACCTTTTTTTTCTTAATAATTGGTTTACTGTTGGCATAAAAATATTAATTTTTTGGAATGAAACTTTACAGCGGCTAGTTTGGCAGTGTTTAGTACAAAGTACTACATTCCAACCAAAAAACATCGCCAAAATACTCAATAAAATTGATTTGTCAAACTAAAAGGATGGAAAAAAACGTCTATTTTACTAGGTAGTTGGCTGATTTTCAGATGTTTCTTGAGTATCTTTTTCAGCTAAGAATTTTTGGTCGTCTGTGCTAGCTTTTGAATTCCATGTAACTTTAACAGATCCTGTGCCTGCTGGTACTAATCTTCCTACAATAACATTTTCTTTTAACCCTTTTAATTTATCAGTTTTTCCTTTAATGGCCGCATCTGTTAATACTCTAGTTGTTTCTTGGAATGATGCTGCAGAAATAAATGACTCTGTTTGTAAAGATGCTTTTGTTATACCCATAAGAATTCTTTCGCCTACAATTAAATTTTTTCCTTCGTTTTTAAGTTTGGAGTTAATCTCATCAAATTTAGTCTTTTCGATTATTTCTCCAGGTAGTAGGTTTGAGTCGCCGGGTATCTTTACTTCTATTTTTTTAAGCATTTGCCTTAAAATAACTTCTATGTGCTTATCATTTATTATTACACCTTGAAGTCGATATACTTCTTGAACTTGGTTTACAAAATATTCTGTTAGCTCTTTTATACCTAAAATTCTTAAAATATCATGAGGTAAAGGTTGTCCATCTAATAAGTACTCACCTTTTTTTATTTTTTCTCCCTGATTAAAATTTATGTGCTTTCCCTTGGGTATTAAATATGAAGAACTATCACCGTTCTCTGCTTCAATAGTTATTCTTTGTTTGCCTCTTACCTCTTTTCCAAATATTACCTTTCCATCATTTTCAGCAATAATAGCACTGTCTTTTGCTTTTCTAGCTTCAAATAATTCTGCAACTCTTGGTAGTCCCCCTGTTATATCTTTAGTTTTTGAAGTTTCTTTCGGTAACCTAGCGATAACATCGCCGGCATGTATTTTTTGACCGTCTGCAACTGATAAAATAGAATCGGGCACTAAATAATATCTTGCTTCATTATCATCAGCTTTCTTAATTACATTTCCTTTTTCATCTCTCAAAGTTATTCTTGGTTTTAAATCTGTATTTTTAGATTGGGTTTTCCAATCAATTACAGTTTTAGTCGATATACCTGTGGCATCATCAGTTGTTTCTGCAATTGAAACACCATCAATTAAGTCAACAAAATTTGCTATTCCACTTTTTTCAGCAATAACAGGAGTTGTGTATGGATCCCATTCACAAATTTTTGTGTTTTTGTTTATTTTTTCACCATTTTGATAAAACAATCTTGATCCATATGGAACTTTGTATACTGCAATTTGCACATTTTTATCGTCCTCTATAGATAATTGAGTATTTCTGCCCATGACTATCAGATTTTTTTTAGAATCTTCAATTAAATTTGTATTAATAATTTTTAATGTACCAGTTGATTTTGTTACAATTTGGCTTTCTTGTTTAATTGATGCAGTACCGCCAACGTGAAATGTTCTCATTGTTAATTGTGTACCTGGTTCACCTATAGATTGGGCTGATATCATGCCGATTGCTTCACCTACATTTACTATTACTCCTCTTGATAGGTCTCTACCATAACAATTTGAGCAAACACCATCCGATAAACTGCAGGTTATTACAGAATAAACATATATATTTTTCACACCAGCAGCATCAATATTTTCACATGCCTCTTCATCAATCATCTTATCTTTTTTAATAATAACATCACCAGAAATTGGATTTTTAATATCTTTTGCAGTTACTCTGCCCAAGGCTCTTTCTGACAAACTTACGATTACATTACCACCTTCAATAATCTCACTTAATTGTATAAATCCAGGGTTATCACATTTGTGCGAAGCAACTGTTAAATCTTGTGCGACATCACAAAGTCGTCTAGTCAAATAGCCTGAGTTTGCAGTTTTTAAAGCTGTGTCAGCTAATCCTTTTCTAGCACCATGTGTCGAATTAAAATACTCTAAAGCAGTTAGTCCTTCCTTGAAATTTGAGGTAATTGGACTTTCAATAATCTCTCCAGATGGTTTTGCAATCAAACCTCTCATTCCTGCAAGTTGCTTCATTTGAGCTGCTGATCCTCTTGCACCACTGTCTGCCATCATAAATACTGAATTAATTTTTAAACCATCCTTAGTTACTTCAGTAGCTGAAATTCTTTTCATCATTTCAGATGCAACTTTATCTGTACATTTAGACCATGCATCAACAACTTTATTGTATTTTTCACCTCTAGTTATTAATCCTTCTGAATATTGATTTTCATACTCGGTAATTAATTTTTTTGTTTCTTCGATAAGTTGCTCTTTATTTTCAGGTATTACTAGGTCATCTTTTCCAAATGAAATTCCAGCTTTAAATGCATATTTAAAACCAAGGTCTTTTAATTTGTCACAGAATATTACTGTACTCTTTTGTCCTGAAAATCTGAAAATATGGTCGATAACTTCTGATACAACTCTCTTTGGAAGTAATCTATCAATTAAAGAAAATTTATTATTTAAATTTTTTGGGATTATATTTGCTAATAAAAATCTACCTGCTGTGCTTGTGTATTTTTCAAATTTTTTATCTCCATTTGCATCTAAAGTCTCAAATCTTGAAATAATTCTTGAGTGTATTTTAATACTACCATTTTCTAATGCTTGAAGTATTTCATCTGTGTTTACAAAATAACCTTCTATTTTTTCACTTTGATAAGGGGGTTGAGATAAATAATATATGCCTAAAATCATATCCTGACTTGGAACTATTATTGGTTTACCATTTGAGGGGCTTAATATATTGTTTGTTGACATCATTAACACCCTTGCTTCAAGTTGAGCCTCTAAACTAAGTGGAACGTGAACTGCCATTTGATCTCCATCAAAGTCAGCATTAAATGCTGCACAAGTTAAAGGATGGAGTTGAATTGCGTCGCCTTCAATTAATTTGGGTTCAAAAGCTTGAACACCAAGTCTATGTAAGGTAGGAGCTCTATTTAATAATACAGGATGTTCTCTTACAATGACTTCTAAAGCATCCCATACTTCATCTCTTTCTTTTTCAACTAATTTTTTTGCTTGTTTTATTGTAGAGGCAAGACCGAGTTTATTTAATCTTGCATATAAAAATGGTTTAAATAACTCTAACGCCATTTTTTTTGGTAAACCACATTCGTGTAATTTTAAATCTGGTCCTACAACAATTACAGATCTACCAGAGTAATCAACTCTTTTACCTAATAAGTTTTGCCTAAAACGGCCTTGTTTACCTTTAAGCATTTCTGCTAATGATTTTAAAGGTCTTTTCCCAGTTCCTGTTATTACTCTTCCACGTCTACCGTTATCAAAAAGAGCATCAACAGACTCTTGAAGCATTCTTTTCTCATTTCTAATAATTATGTCTGGTGCTTTAAGATCAATCAACCTTTTTAGTCTGTTATTTCTGTTTATAACTCTTCTATATAAATCATTTAAATCTGATGTTGCAAATCTTCCTCCATCGAGAGGTACTAATGGTCTGAGCTCTGGAGGAATTACAGGTATTGTTGTTAAAATCATCCATTCAGGCTTGTTTCCTGTTTCAATAAATGAGTCAATTAGCTTGAGCCTTTTTACATTTCTTTCTTCTGTTACTTTTGATTTTGTCTCTTTAATTGACTTAGATAATTTTTCTCTTTCAGTCTTAAGATCAATAGATTTTAAAATATCCAGTATTGCTTCTGCTCCTATTCCTGCAGAAAATGATTCTTCGCCGTATTGATCTTGATATTTTATTAACTCTTCTTCAGAAAGTAATTGATTTTGTTTTAAACCAGTTAAACCAGGCTCTGTCACAATAAAATTTTCAAAATATAAAACTTTCTCAACTTCTTTAAGCTTCATATCGATTACTAAAGAGATTCTACTAGGTAAAGATTTTAAAAACCATATATGTGCAACGGGCGTTGCTAAATTTATATGACCCATTCTCTCTCGTCTCACATTTGATTTTGTTACCTCAACACCACATTTTTCACAAATTATACCTCTAAACTTCATTCTTTTATATTTACCACATAAGCACTCGTAGTCTTTAATAGGACCAAAAATTCTTGCGCAAAATAAACCATCTTTCTCAGGTCTAAAAGTTCTGTAATTAATAGTTTCAGGCTTTTTGATTTCCCCATATGTCCAAGATTTAATTTTTTCAGGACTTGCTAAAGTAATTTTGATGCTATTAAAGTTTTGTGACTCTGAAATTGATTTATCTTTAAAAAGATCTGTTAATTCTTTACTCATTATTAATTTAACTCCACGTTTAAGGCTAATGATTTTATTTCTTTTACTAAAACGTTAAATGATTCTGGTATACCGGACTCAAAATTTTCCTCACCCTTAACAATTGTTTCATAAACTTTTACTCTTCCGGCAACATCATCTGATTTAACAGTTAAAATTTCCTGTAAAGTATAAGAAGCTCCATAAGCTTCAAGTGCCCAAACTTCCATTTCTCCAAATCTTTGTCCACCGTTTTGAGCTTTACCACCCAATGGTTGTTGTGTCACCAAACTATAAGGACCTGTAGATCGAGCATGAATTTTGTCTTCGACTAGATGGTGTAGCTTTAACATATAAATGGTCCCAACAGTCACAGATCTGTCAAATTTTTCACCTGTTCTTCCATCCCAAAGAAATGTTTGGCCAGACTCTGGTAAGCCAGAAGTTTTTAACATACTTGTGACATCAAATTCTTTAGCACCATCAAAAACCGGTGTAGCGATTGGAAAACCATTTTGCATATTTTCAATGTAATCTGTAAATTCAGATTTTGATAGTTTATCAATTGTTCTATTATATAAATCATCGCCATAAACGGTTGTTAATATTTTCTTAATATCATCATTTTTTTCAATTTTTTTATTCATTTGATTTATTAAAACCTTTAGCTTGTTGCCAAGTTCAGAGCATGCCCAACCCAAATGAGTTTCAAGAATTTGGCCAACATTCATTCTGCTTGGTACTCCTAAAGGATTTAAAACTATATCAACAGGTTGTCCGCTTTCCATATATGGCATGTCTTCTACTGGAACAATTTTACTCACAACACCTTTGTTTCCATGTCTACCAGACATTTTATCGCCAGGTCTAAGTCTTCTTTTCATTGCAACAAAAACCTTAACCATTTTCATAACGCTTGGTAACAAGTCGTCACCTTGCTGAATTTTTAAAACTTTATCCTCAAATCTATTTTGTATATCAAGATTTGCACTATTAAACTGATCTTTAAGTTTAATCATTGCCTCCGAGGCTTTAGTATCTTTTACAACAATTTTAAATAAATCATTTATGAGAAGATTATTAATTTTAAATTCATCAATTACCTCACCAATTTCTAAATTTTTAATCTTTTTATCATTTTTTAATCCAGCCAAAATAGAACTTGCACTTTGCTTAATACTTCTTTCTAAAATTTCAACTTCAACTAGTTTATCTTGTTGAACACTTTCAATTTCACTTCTTTCGATGATTATAGATCTTTCGTCTTTTTCAATACCGTGTCTATTAAATACACGAACATCAACAACTGTTCCACCACTTCCGCTAGGCATTCTTAGAGAGGTGTCTGTTACGTCAATTGCTTTTTCACCAAATATTGATCTTAGTAATTTTTCTTCAGGTCCGGATGCTGAATCTCCTTTGGGAGTTACTTTTCCAACAAGAATATCCCCTGGTTTCACTTCAGCCCCAATATATACGATACCAGACTCGTCAAGATTTTTTAAAGCCTCTTCGTTTACATTTGGAATATCTCTTGTAATATCTTCTTCTCCTAATTTTGTATCTCTTGCCATTACTTCAAATTCTTCGATGTGTATTGATGTAAATACATCATCTGTAACACATCTTTCAGATATCAAAATTGAATCTTCAAAATTGTAACCTTGCCATGGCATAAAAGCTACTGTAACATTTTTTCCTAAAGCTAGTTCACCAATTCTTGTTGAAGGACCATCAGCAATAATATCTCCAGATTTAACTTTGTCGCCGACTCTTACAAGTGGTTTTTGATTAATACACGTATTCTGATTTGATCTTTTAAACTTTTGTAAGTTATAAATATCCACACCGGATTTTGAAAAATCTTTTTCCTCAGAAGCTTTTATTACAATTCTTTTTCCGTCAATTTTATCTACTATACCGTCTCTTTTTGCAACAATTGTTACTCCTGAATCTAATGCTACATCACTTTCAATTCCAGTTCCAACAAGTGGTGCCTCTGGTTTCATCAAAGGAACTGCTTGTCTCATCATATTTGATCCCATAAGAGCTCTGTTTGCATCATCGTTTTCAAGGAAAGGGATTAAAGAAGCTGCAACAGAAACTAACTGCTTTGGAGAGACGTCTATATAATCAACGTTTTCTGGTTTTGCCAATATAAAGTTTAAATTTTGTCTACATGAAACAAGATCCTCTGTAAATTTTCCGTTTTTATCTAATTTTGAGTTTGCCTGAGCAATAGTATATTTTGTTTCCTCCATTGCAGACAGATATTCAATACTTTCAACAACTTTTCCATTTTCTACTTTTTTATATGGACTTTCAATAAATCCGTATTTATTAATTTTTGAATAAGTTGATAAACTATTAATTAATCCAATATTAGGTCCCTCAGGGGTCTCTATTGGGCAAATTCTTCCATAATGTGTTGGATGAACGTCTCTTACTTCAAACCCTGCCCTTTCTCTTGTTAGACCACCAGGACCAAGAGCTGATACTCTTCTTTTATGTGTAATTTCGGATAATGGATTTGTCTGATCCATAAATTGTGAAAGCTGAGAAGTAGCAAAAAAATCTTTAAGCGATACTGTTAAAGGTTTAGCATTTATTAAATCTTGAGGCATAGCTGACTCAACATCAATTGTTGTCATCTTTTCCTTTATAGCTCTTTCCATTCTGTAAACACCCATTCTAGATTGATTTTCCACTAGTTCACCAACTGATCTTATTCTTCTATTGCCAAGATGATCAATATCATCAATTTCATCTTTTCCATCTCTTAACTCAAGCATCTTATTAATTATACAAACAATATCTTCATTTCTTAGGATAGTAATTTTATCAGAGCAATTTAGATTTAATCTTGAATTCATTTTTACTCTTCCAACATCTGAAAGGTCATACCTGTCGGAACTAAAAAATAAATTATTAAAAATTTGAGTCGCAATATCTATGGTTGGAGGTTCTCCGGGTCGCAAGACTTTATATATGTCATTTATTGCGTCGTTTTTGGTTGAATTTTTGTCGTTTAAAAGAGTGAGTAAAAGGTAAGGTCCTTTATTTATTGGATTGGTCTTCGATATTTCTATTGTAAAGATTTTATTTTCAATAAATTTTTCTAATATAGTTTCATTTATTTCGGTACCAATATCAAAATTATCTTCTGAAGCATCAATTTTGATCTGTTTATGTATAAACTTTCCAATAATTGAATCAAAAGAAACAAAAATATCTTTTAAACCGTCATTTTGTAATTTTTTAGCATTAAGATAATTTATTTTTTCTCCAGATTTAATAACAACTTTATTACTTTTTGCATCAATTACTTCCTCTGAAAAATTTTTGGATTTATAATTTTCAGGGTCGAATTTTGTTTTCCATTTTTTAAGGTTTTCATCGTAAAAATAGGTTTCTTTTTCGTAAAACTCATTAACGATATCATTTTTTGTATAACCTAATGCTAGTAATAGTGTGGTTGCTAAGATTTTTTTCTTTCTATCTATTCGAAAGTATAACAAATCTTTTACATCAAATTCAAAATCTAACCATGATCCTCTATTTGGTATAACTCTACAATTAAACAAGAGTTTTCCACTAGCATGGGATTTACCTTTATCGTGATCAAAGAAAACACCAGGACTTCTGTGCATTTGGTTTACAACAACTCTCTGAACTCCATTAATTATAAAGGTGCCACTATCTGTCATCATGGGTATCTCACCCATATATACTTCTTGTTCTTTTGCTGATAATATTTCTTTAGTATTATTTTCTGAATCAATTTCGTAAACAACAAGACGTAAAGTACATTTTAGAGCAGCTGAATAAGTTAAGCCTCTTGCAATACATTCCTCAACATCAAATTTTGGTTTATCAAATCTGTATGAAACATACTCAAGTGTGGCCTTATCATTGATGTCTTCAATGGGAAAAATACTCTTAAATACTCTATCAAAACCTTTTACAAGGTGTGCTTCAATTTCAGGGTCAAATTTAGTTAATTGAATGTATGAATTTTTTTGAACTTCAATAAGATTTGGAATTGATAAACTTTCTTTGAGTTTACCAAAGTTTTTTCTTATATTTTTTTTACCTGTAAAAGATAAATCCATTAATTTTTTGAGTTATTAACTTAATAAAATTATTT
>MDTD01031707.1_pt1 | contig 12110 bp, 11 predicted proteins | sample 811221 | NCBI WGS metagenome assembly MDTD01 (sample SAMN05326646, study PRJNA326480) | marine metagenome | isolation source: seawater | place: Pacific Ocean: South West | collected 2011 | reverse complement strand
TTGTTGCGATTAATGCTTCAATTGAAGCAGCGAGAGCAGGTGTTAGGGGTAGAGATTTTGCGGTTGTCGCGGATGAAATAGCTAAACTGGCAAATAGCTCGCTTGGACGTTCTTCTAAAATTGTCGAGTATCTGAATTCTTTGATCAAAATACTTGAGGCAACCGTTTATGCCTCCAACCAAAATCATAAAAATATGGGTGTTTCGGTTAAAAAAGTAGATAAGGCTACTCAAGCTTTAGAACTCGTAGCGTCGCAAACCAACCAACAAATTACCCATTTGAATACACTTGTAAAGGTACTAAACTCAAGTGATCGACAGACAGTAAAAAATCGGCAACTTGCAAAACATTGCGCTGAGTTGGGTGTACTACTTAATAGATCAATTGATGATTTAACGGAAGTAAGTCAACTTATAACTACTCTTATTAATAAATAAAATATAGCATCTTCGTTTACTTAAAATGTGAGTAAGATGAACAAAATTCAGGCAAATTAGATTGCTTTTGTTTTCTAAAAATTGCTCTAAATCTTGTAGTATTTCAACCTTGGACTCCAAATCCGAAGACCCTAGTATGTTATTTGTAAAAGCTAGAAAACTAATTGGTCTTCTTTTGTATTGCCTTATATACTCAAATACCGTAGCAGATCCACAAATATTAATTTTAGTAGAACCAAACAACTCAAACTCTGAACACGGTAAATTAAAAGCTTCCGATTGGAATTTCTCTACAAAAAGGCAAAAAATATCTATAAATAAAGTTCTCGAACGTAGCAGTAGTAGTAGACAAAAAGTTTTAAAGAATCTATTTGGACAGGGTGGTAGTCATTCTTCGGAGGAGAAGAGATCAAGTAAACTGCAGCGGCCGAAAAATTTTTCACGGACAAAAGTTTCAGATCAACATTACTTTCAGTTACATAATAGAGATTGGACAAAATCTGTTAACAAACAATTCAATTCCACAGAAAGTGGTCTTAAAAAAATTACCCCAGCTCGCTTTTTAGAGTTACCGGAATATCATTTCGATAAGTCGGCACCAAAAAAACAGAAGCGAAAATCGTATATTCGTTCTAGTTCAGAAAAAAAAGGCGCTCATAGGTTCCAACCTACCATCACTCGCTTATTTTCTAAACAGCTTAAATTACCCAAAAAGCAGAATTATCGTATTATTAGGCGCAATTCTGAAATTCTGGATTCTAAAGAGACAATTACTCGAAGATCTCGAAGAGCAAGAAATGCCAGAATTCAAACGAAAAAAATCTATCACCAGATGAAAATAGCAAATAAAACCAATCTCACTTTAAAACCTCCAAAAGGTCAGCAAAGTCGTTGGACTATTGGTATTGGAGCTCGGACATCGCGAGATAAAGGTGCATTGAGGGCATATAAAAATGAGAGCAGTTTTAATTTATCTCGAAATACATCGCGAGGTGACCAGTGGTTTCTGGAGTGGACTAGAGCAAATGATTCATTGGGTAAACAAGCCAAATTTGAAACTCTTGGATTAGGATTTAAAAAATTTTATGAGGGGTATAATGATGATCGTCGAATAAACCCTTACGTGGCAATGATGGTTAAAAACTGGCGTGGAAAGATTAATGATATCAATGGCTTAGCGCTGAAAGAAAATATTCATAATAAACTCATTCCAGTAGCTCGTTTAGGTTTAGAATATCAAATTAATAACCTCACTAATCTCGATTTACATATTGACGGCAACGGCAATTATATGAAATTTATCGATGTAAATGATCAAAAATATGAAATTAAAAGCCACCACAGTTCTGTTGGTTTAGGTGTGAACTATGAATTTTAAAGAATCTATAGTATGGAATCTCTAAAAATTATAGAATTTTTAGAAAAATGCGATCATGTACAAGCATTTAAAAGGGTAAAACCAATGATAGTTCGCATGATAGATTTACGATGCGATTCTGAAAAAGTTGGGGCTTACCGTTTTAAGTTATACCCTGACGTAGCTAAATTAGATTTGCTTGCTCGTCATTTGTATCTGTTTCAAATTCAAACTTACACGCAGCCCGCTTTCTTAAAGTCAGATTTCAAGGTGTTAGCGTTAGTAATGGGTCTTGACCACACTCTGATGCAAGAAATTTTTATGTCTATTCGTGGTGCTCCTCACAGTACAGATTTTCGGAATGAACATGAATTAGTTATGGAATTAATGGCACCAATTGTGAAAGAACTAGATTTAACAAGTGACATTATTACAGACGGCGAACACGGATTGGTGCAATGGATGTGCGGACACTTAATTCTCAATCCAAAACTTTTAAAAGTTTGGAATAGGCCGGAGTTAGAGCAAGATTTATTAAATATTCTTGAAAACCAAATGGTTAAATACTTAGGTGATGTAACCTCAATACATGAAAATGGGCTATCTCGATTAAAAAAGATTCATGACGAATTAACCTTTGTTCGTGACGATAGTTCAAATGACTTGAATCTAGACGAAATTGAATTACAAACAGAAGAGCATCCGTATACGAAAAAATTAATTTTCAATTATCCCTTAGATTCTAGTATCGCATATTGGTTAGGATTTGCTACATATGGCGGTTTTGTATTTATTTTCCTCATTTTAGGATATTTCTGGTTTGGCTTAGTTTTAAGTGCGTTACCTAGTTACTGGGTATTTAATTCCTCAGTCCACAGTAAACGTCTTATTTTTATTGGAAAAGAGGAATTTGAAATATATCGAAATGGGGAAATATACCAATTATGTTTAGAGGATATTTTACGAATCGAAAGGTTCGAAAATTCTACATTCGATGGGATTCGATTGGTGTTTCGTGATACTAATTTAGAGCCTTTAGATATATTTTCAAGTTTTGATCAGTACGCGACACTTCTGCATCATTTAGAGAGCTCTGTTATTGGAGATCGTATTCTCAATACTTCTGAATGTTTAACTATTGTTTGAGGAGATGACAATGAGCCTGCGAATATTTGAAAATCTCGAACGACTTTACCATGAAGTGGGTAGTGTCGCATCAAGTGGTACCGTTGGGATTGTACCTGCAACAGGTTTTTTTCATTATGGTGTGCTAGAAATGGTTCAGCGGTCCCGCTCGGAAAATGATAATACTATTGTGATATTACTAGATCCGATAGAAATGGGCCAGAATGCCAATTTTAGCTATGAAGAATTAAACTTTTCTGATCGTGAACATTTGATTCGTCAAGGAGTTGACGGCTTTGTTTTAGTGCCCAAAGCTATTTCCAATCGATTCATTATACGAGAGAGTTACTTTGGCGAAATTATGGGTTTGCCGGAAGAAGCGGTTCAGGCTTTTGTAACAAGGTTTTTGAAGATATTAGTACGTCTTCGACCACTTCACATTTATTGGAGTGATCTTTATTATAGGCAAGCACTTATTCTTGAACATCTTATCGAGGATTATTCTCCAAGTGTGAAATTAATAAGACATGCGATTACTCGCGATTCGAATGGAATTCCTCATGCTTCCTCAAACTCATTACTAAGTGCTTCAGAGAAAGATTTTTCAAACTCCTTCCATATTACTCTTAGAGAGCAATTTCAGGATTGTGTTGGATTAAATACCCAAATGGTCACAGACCGTATCACTGATCTTTTAGAAAACGAGGGTTTTGCAAACGTGCAGGTACGCATTTTTGACGAACGTATGAGCCATACGGACTCTATCGGTAAGTTATCTAGAATATTTGCTTCTGTTACAATTCGTGATGTAGTTATTGTTGATAATTTACCCGTAAAGTCAGAACCATGATTGGTATATTTGATTCAGGTTTTGGTGGCCTTTCTATTTTTCGGGCTATAGAACGCGAACAGCCTCCCAAAACAAACTTAATTTATCTTGGAGACTCTCAAAGGGTCCCCTATGGTAATCGCTCAGATGAAATTGTTTTTAGTTGGTGTCGTGAAGCTTTAGATTGGTTATTCGGTCAAGGATGCGAACATATAGTCTTGGCCTGTCACACAGCATCTAACGTTGCTTTAGAAAAACTTAAGGCACATTATGGTATGAGAGGGTCTCAAATTTCTGGAGTGACAATACCTATTGTTAATGAGGTATGTCGCGTAGCTAAAGCTCGAGTAGGAGTATTGGGTACCCGCGCAACTTGTCGCTCACGTAGATTCGAATTAGAAATTAATAAACTACGGAATGATTTACAGGTATTTCATAATCCCGCGCCAATGTTAGTTCCCTTAGTAGAAGAAGGTTTTCAAAGTAGTCCTGAGTGTAAACGATTTATAAGGCGTTATTTGGGGCCCTTGAAACAGAAAAAAATTGATACTCTTATACTTGGATGTACGCATTTTCCGTTGTTATATGATTTATTTGTAGCTAAGTCAGGTCATCGTATAAGGGTTCTAGAGTCCTCGAGTATAGTGGCAAAATCAATACCAATAATTGAGGGAGAAAATCAATCTGGAATCCGCAAAATATACACTACCGACGATCCGGAGCTATTCGAAGGACTTGGTGCTCAATTCCTGGGTCGTAAATTTGAAGCGAAAAAGGTAGTAATTAGTCATAGTACTTGATAGCTAAGTAAATTCTAAAATAGTCCATCTTTATAATATTGGACTAGTACAAGTCTATTAAGATCATTAAATCTATATTTATCCCGATCGAAAAAAACATCCTTACCAAAATTTAGACAGGACTTAATAGCTTGTTCGTCTAAAAACCGCGTTGGAACTTGAGGCTTTAGTGTAAATTTTGTCAATTTTGACTTTAAATCCGAAGATGTGTGCGTGGTACTGGCTAAATAGAAGCCCCAATCCTCAAAAGTCCGCATATTAACTTTCATTGGCATGGCATTAAATCCAGCTTTCTCTAAAGTATTACCAATACATAAAAAGCTTTTACGATTGAATAAGGGTGAAGTTGCTTGAAGGACTAGAATACCATTTGGAGCTAAAACGCTCTTAACTAATTCGTAGAATTGTCTAGTGTATAATTTAGCCGTATGGAGATTATATGGGTCTGGGAAATCAATTATGATTAGAGGGAACTTCTGATTCCCTAACTCCCTCAAGAATACAATTGCATCTCGATTAACAATTTGTAACTTAGGATCTCGCAAAGCAAAGTTATTGAGTTTGGCAAGATCACTTTTTTGAAAAAGATCAGTTAATTCTTTATCTAAATCTACCAAGAGAATATGTTGGATATCTTTGTATTTTAAGAGTTCACGAGCAACCAAACCATCACCACCGCCAAGAATGAGAGCTTGACTTACTTTATCAGCTAAAAATTTTGCTGGGTGGGTTAAAACCTCATGATAGCGGTACTCATCGATAGTAGAAAATTGTAACCCTCCATTTATAAAGAAGCGAATATCATTCGAGAAAGTTTCTTCAAAACGAATGAGTTCAAATCGTTTATCTTTATTTTCAAATAACTTTATTCCTGTTTCTTTTAATCGTAAGGTGTAATCCTCTGATTTGAATGGATTTTTCTTAGTTACGACTAATCTTTGATATGGGGTGTTTTGCCTAAATATTATGGGATCACGAAATAATTTTTGGTCTGCGTTCTGCGCTAAATTTGGCAGATTTAATCCGAGTAGTATTGAAATCGCACAGAGTATTAAAAGTAATATACCGGTCAATTTCTTTTTATAAAAATGAGAATAACCTGCGACAAATGTACCAAAAGCTACAACGAGATTAATTAATCCTCCAGAAAATGCAGAAAAATTAACTCCCAACTTTGGAAATAAAATAAATGGAAATAATACGAAAGCCAGTAATGACCCAAAATAGTCAGCCATCATTACGCGCGCTGAATTTTGCTCAAGGTCTAATCCTAATTTTTGATTGAGTCTCATGATTATTGGAATTTCCATTCCAATCAAGAGTCCAATCATTCCCGAGAAAAAAATGAAGAACCATACGCTCTGACGAGGATACATTCCAGTGAGATAATGGATAACAGGAACGCTGATCATGCAGAAAAGAGATAAAAAAATTTCTACTAGTGCAAAATGATCAAAACTTATATTTTTGAAATAAGATGTCTCAGTAAGATAAGATCCAACACCCATCGAAAACATCATAATTCCCATTGTATAGAGTAAAGTAGTATTAGTACCGCCTAGTAACATTGTTCCTAAATTAAATAAACTCAACTCAGAGACAATTCCGCAATATCCAGAGAATAGTAAGCATAGAAGTAGGAAGCTTCGCAAATTAGGTTTGTAGGTAATGTTACTCATTCTATTTGGTCGCCTGAGTATGAGGTCTCAGTTTTACATAATCTGTATTAACGGCATCCAGATAAAATGGATAAAGTGCTATAAACACTAGTAAAAAAAAACCTATTCGTATGCTTAAAAACGAATTTTTAGACCCTATGATTTTTTTTAATTTTGGCAGTAAAATTAGGAATAAAGGAAAACTTAATAGATAGTTAAAGTAGCTATGATTACCCATTGTTTGAAAACCATAAGCTAGGGTCATTAATGGATAACAATATAAAAGAGATAAATTAAGGTCAAACAGCCATGATTCCTTTTGAGACGAAGGTTGGTTTTCTAATATAAATAAACATACCAATACGATAAGGAAGCCTATCAAGATAACTGGTTGATGCGTCATCGAAAGTAATTGCTCCTGAGATGCAAATACTAGTTGAAGCCAATTATCAGTAAATAGTTGAGGATGTAATTCGCGATATATCTGACTGAATATTATTTGATTAGTTTCCCAACAGTAAACTAACCAAAGTAATCCAGGAAGAGCAAAGCAGGTAAAAAGAAAATAAGCACTTTCACGATCAATCTTGAAGAAAGAATACGATTGAATTAACAAAAAAGGTATTAGTGCGGGTGCTAGAAAGCAAATAGAAATAGCACAAAATCCGCAAATTGGAAGATTACCTTTATCAAAGTAAAAAAATTCACGCGTCCAAAAAAGCCATCCGGATAAAAGGGTTATAACTATTATTTGTACTGAACCATGGGCAATCAAGGGGGCGGTTGGTGTTAAGAAAAGCGCTAATCCTATCAAAAGCTTTCTTAGCCATGGGCGTCTAATGTATGGATTTAAAAGGGACTCACTTAGAGTAAAACAAATCACCAAACATAATATGACCACAACAGTTACAAGTAATCCATAGAAGTTTGTTATTGATAATGCTGAAAAGGATGTAATTAACAGCGTTAATAGACCCGTGAAGACTAGGTAGAAATCAGACTCTCGTTTCCAAAGTTCAATCATCTTGCTGTGCTCATTAACAAACTCTAAAATATACTTTTAAGTTAGAGCGAACAATATCGAAGTTTTTATTATGAATGTCAATGCCCATAGAAACAAAGAGAGAACCAATGATTAGAATATATTCATGGAATGTAAATGGTATCAGAGCAGTATTAAAAAAAGGTTTTTTAGAATTCGTAAATGAACACAGTCCCGATATTTTGTGTTTACAAGAAACTAAAGCACACCCTAATCAATTACCAGATGAGCTCTTAAATCATAATGACTATTTTATCTATTATTCCTCTGCGGAAAAGAAGGGATACAGCGGTGTAAGTTTATGGGCTCGTAAAAAGCCGAAATTAGTAGAAGAGCATTTCGATTCTTCGAAGTTTAATGGTGAAGGTCGTATGATCAAAGCACATTTTAATGATTTCGTGCTTTACAATATATATTTTCCAAACGGCACGTCAGGTGAAGAGAGACTGCAATTTAAAATGGATTTCTACGACAATTTTTTGACAGAGTTAACAAAAGTAGAAGCTCTTCCTGTAATTGTTTGTGGCGATGTTAATACTGCGCATAAACCCATAGATCTTAAGAACGCTAAAGCCAATGAGAAAAATTCAGGATTTTTACCAATGGAAAGAGATTGGATCGATCGTTTAATTGAGAAAGGTTACACCGATACCTTTAGATTATTAAATCCTGATGAAGTTAAATATTCTTGGTGGAGTTATCGAATGGGTGCAAGAAAAAGAAATGTGGGCTGGCGTATAGATTATTTTTTTGCAAACGCACATATCTTACCTAAAGTTAAGCATGCCCAAATTTTAGATCAAATAATGGGTTCTGATCATTGTCCAATAACTTTAAGCTTGGAATTAGAACCTTGGATTTAATTTGTTTTTATCTCTTATTCTATTGCTAATTAGCTCTCATTGGGCTAATCAATGTTATGTCTGTCATGCAAGTCAAAGATTTCCGTTTGTTTATAGTGAAAACCTTATCAAAGAATGGCTTGCTACCGGTAAGCGAATTGATCAAAAAGGCCATATTTGGATTCCTAAAGAAAAACTTGTGGTACCAGCTAACAGATTTATCGATTCTAACTATGAACGACTTAATTTTTACAGCACACTTTCAATTCTAGCAAAGAATATTTCGTTCAATGGCGGTTCGAAGGATGATCTTAAAAACTTGAAAAGATTGATTAATCAGGGCATGAGAGAAATTCCTATTTTTGAGGAACATTGGCGTGATGGTTTAGCGATACTGGATGCCAGTTTTGAAGAGCGTATGTTACGGATTAAAAGTTTCCAGGCATCTCTTGAGCGTCCTTTTTTATACCTACATCTTCGAAATGGTCTTAAATATGAATTTGAGGCGCAGTCTCAAGTTGAGGTTGGTAAAGTTCTTTTGTTTTTTGGTGGTTTCAGTAGAACTTCTAAAGTCAATTTCAGTTTTTTGAATCAAAGCTTTGATGGTCAAAATTATAGAGGAAAATTCTTAGGTACACATCATCTTAAGAAACCCCAATTATGGAAAGCGGATTATTTCATAGATACTTTTGGTGAATTAAAACGATTAACACCCACAGATTCGATATTAACTTCTACAATGATCAATATGGCGGGATTTTTAGCTAGGGGGATATATAAGGATCTTGATAATCTAGCTGGAAAAAAAACTATTTTTTTAGGTCGTAATCGAGTAATAAAGAAAAACAAGTTAGAGTTAAAAATGACTATGGAATTTGGGGAAGTTCTGTTGAAAAATAACCAGCCCTTATTACCTGTAAATTATAAACTTTCCGAGGTTGGAGATGATCGCGGCGATCGACTTAATTTAAGTGGGAAAGGAAAAGTTGTATTAAGTGTAGATGGACTTATGCAAGAAATGGATAGCAGGGTGCGTTTTCAATTGAAATTACTTAAAATAGGTTTAATCAATGGGATTTCTAAAGATTATATTCGTTTGCAAAAAATTAGCCGTTAGTCTCAAAAACTAAATTTAAGTCAACCAAGTTATGCCAACTAAAAATCATCTCGTAATTATTATTCTGGATTCTTGTAGATATGATTCTTTCTTGAGAGCCAAGCGATTTAATTTTGATAAAATAGGGCACCTAGAGCAGAGATTTAGCTATGCAAGTTGGACTGCTCCCAGTCATTATTCCTTATTAATGGGGCAATTGCCGCATAAAAATCAGGCAAATAAGCTAGCATCTGCCGTATACTCCGAGGAATTTGTTTCGTGGTCAAAAAGGTTGGGTTTACGTAATTTAGTTGGTCAAAGTTTTTTACCACATCTTAGTTTATCCGCAGCCTTAGCAGTTCATCATTATTACAGTGAGGCTTTTGTATCGATGCCTGTACTAAAGGAATCAACTGGTCTGGGACGTAACTTTGATAAATGGCATTTTGTGACTCAAGATTTTAATTGGGTTATTGAGCAAATGAACTTCTCTGGGCCTCTTTTGAAATTTTATTTTCTGAATTTATCGGAAACACATTTTCCATATGGTACTAAGGACCCACAGCCATATTTACCTGGTTGGAACGGAATTGCTCGAGACGGTTTTACTTATCATGGAGATAGCGCTTGGCAGGGGCAGTTTTTTGAAAAATCTAGACTAAAACAATTCCATCAACTGCAAATAAAAGCTGTTGAATCGTGTGACGTAAGTTTTGGGAAGTTATGGTCTAAAGCCCCTGATAATACATATTTCATAGTAACTAGTGATCATGGAGAATGCTTTGGAGAAGGTGGTTTTTTTGGACATGGCCCTATGGTGAACCCAAAAGTTTTTGAGGTACCATTCGTAGAGGGTGCAAAAAAAATGTAACCTATCCACGGGGGAAGTCATCAATAATTTTGAAATCAATATTTAGCTAATTGGGGAGTATAAAATGATCAAGGTAAAAATAATTGGTGTTCTGATTTTGACATTATTGGTGCAAAATCAAGCTGTTGAGGAATCTGCTATTAATCAAGAAATAGGAATCAAAAATAAAAAAATAAAGAAGGGACGTAAGGCTTTAAGAGAAAAAAATCCTGAACTTTTTAAGCAATTGAAGGAAAAAAGGAAGGAGTGGAAGGGTCTAAGTGTAGAAGAGCGACAAGCGGCACGCTCTAAATGGCTAAAGAAAAATCCTCAAGCTCAATCAATCAGGAGATCAAATACAGCGAAGCGAAAATGGCGAATGAAACTTGGTAAGCTTAAAAAGCAGCACCCCGAACTTTATGAAAAATATAGAACAGAAAAAAGTACGTGGAAAAAACTTTCGCCTAAGGACCGTAAAGCTGCGAGGAAAGCTTTCATGGCTGCGAATCCGGAAGTCAAAAATATTTTTCAAGAAACTAGGAGTAAGCATAGGCTGCAAGGAAAACTGAGTGAAGTAAATCCAGAGTTTGCAGATAAATATACAGAGGCTCGTCGATCTTGGAAAAGTCTCTCTTCAGAACAACGTAAGCAGGCACGGAAACAGTTTATGCAGGAAAATCCAGAGATAAGAAAGTCCTTACGTAAATTTAAGAAGCGAAAAAAAAGAAAGAAAAAAGTAGATTCTGAGCAAAACGAAGAGATTTAGTAAATATATGGTAAAGATAGAATACGGCTTATCTTTACATATATGGTACAGTTGGGTATAAATCAGGTTAAGTCATGGCTACAGCGTTTAATCTAGTACTCATTTTCATACTTATATCCAATTGTTTTACTACTAATTTGGGTCCAGAGACCTCGAGTTTAGCGGGGGTAATATCTTTTTCAAAATCAACGGGTGGCTCAGTGCCAGCCAAGGACGCTTTAATTTGGGTTAAAATACCAGGTCATCAGCCTCTTCGTAGGTTGCGCGTTGAAAAAATGAATCAGAAAAATAAAGAATTTGAGCCCAGAGTTATGATAGCTCCAACTAATACGGAGATCTATTTTCCTAACTTAGATAATATTTATCATTCTATATTCTCCTATAATAACTTTAAGAAAATTGATCTGGGCAAGTATAAAGGTAAGGGAAAAGCCGTTACCTTTGAGAAAGTAGGGGTTTATCCAATTGGCTGTGAAATTCATCCCTGGATGAGTGCTTTTGTGGTCATAGTTGATACTCCTTTTTATGCAAAAACAGGTTTGCAAGGTAATTATCTAATTCGAGATCTCATTCCGGGTAAATACACTTTTGAATTATGGTCTTCATCATTTAAGGATCAGACTAGCTTTGAATTTGAATTACAGCCTGGAAAGAATGTTTTCAACTGGACGGCGCCTTTAAATTTATTAAAAAAGAAAATAAAGCGTCGAAAAACTACAAAAAAATCAAAATTTAAAGGTATCTATTAAATTAGAGATCTGATTTTATTTCATGAGTGACTCAGCCTCTAATTCTAAGAAAAATAAACCCACTCCCCGCTTTAGCTTAAAATATAAGATTCTGACTGGTAGTTTGAGTGTGTTAGTCATAGTTATGGCTATCAGTATTGGTTATTTTACATTTTTCTTTGAATCCGAAGTAAACCAGAGAATCAAAGAGCGACAGTCAATTGCTAGGGAAACTTACTCTAAAGTTGTAGCACTACAGATTGGTAGGTTGAAAGCAGTCCTAGACAGTATACTTCTGAGCCCTCGTTTTAAGCAGAGTTTAATTTGGGGTTTAAAGGATTCAGCAACTCTAGAAGATTCGATGAATACTGAATATGAATTGTCGGGATCAGATCTGTTAATAATCACCGATGATAGTGGTTTACCTATTTTAGGAAAAGTAAGCGGTATCAAAGAAACATTGAAATGGACTGATGTAGAAGCAAAAAACCTATCACACCAGCCTTTGTTTGCGGTACATATGTATGACGCTTTACCGCAAAATTTAGCTACTCGAATTGATAATAAGAGTGTTTATGAT
>MDTD01130669.1_pt1 | contig 12111 bp, 8 predicted proteins | sample 811221 | NCBI WGS metagenome assembly MDTD01 (sample SAMN05326646, study PRJNA326480) | marine metagenome | isolation source: seawater | place: Pacific Ocean: South West | collected 2011 | reverse complement strand
TGTGGCGACCGGATGTTTCAAGCAACTCCGCATAGAGCGACAATGCATCGATGTTGCCGGGATCCTCCCTTACCTCGCGACCACACAGTTGTAGTGCACGATCAAGTCGACCAGTGGATGCGTGGACCTCTGCGAGTCTCAGACGAATGCGAGGCAGACCGGGCTCCATCTTCATAGCTTCACGAAGACACCAGCCAGCCTTGCGGTACTGGCCTCGGGCAATGAGGCTGACGGATATCTCGAGCAGACACATTGGGCTCGAGGATTCCATGGCCATCTCGGCCAGATAGAACGCTGTTTCCGCTTCCTCATGGCGACCTTGCACGACCAGCATCTCTATGCGTCTGGCCAACGCTTCTTCATTCGTTGGATCGATTGCCAGAACACGATCGAGCCAATGCAGAGAGCGTTCTGATTCACCGAGTCTGGCACAGACGATGGCTGCGGATACCACGACGTCGACCTGATCAGGCGACAGCTCTGCTGCCTGCTCGAACATGGCCTTCGCTTGAAGATCTCGTCCACTGGACTCAAGGACAATCCCAAGGTGATAGAGCCATTCAGGCTGATCGGGATGAAAGGCAAGTGCCTTCCGCAGCTCCATCTCCGCTTCCGCCCAACGACCGCGTTCGAACATCTCGAACGCTCTGGTGGCATGATTTTCCGCGTCAAACCAATCGGTCATGAGTGCCTTTCCAACGTGTGGGATCGAGAGCAGTGTAGGCTGACGCCCCCGTTGTGAGGGGTCGATCCTCCCAAATGGGGCATAATGACCCGGAGCGTCGCTGGGATCATACAATGCCCTGAGGAATGAGCATTCAACACCTTCCTTCATGTCGATTACTGGTGCTGGCTGTCCTTTCGGGCATCCTCATGACAGGTTATTCAGGGTGCAGCCAGCAACCTGATGGGAACGGACTTGGCGTACGGGCTCAGGCTGCTGCCGACCGGCAGCGCGCCGAGCTGACCACGCTCTACACCGAGACCTTGAAGGACCCCTCATCCGACAGGAGCCCAGGTACGAGACGAGCGGCTGCGATCGCACTTCTTGTTGCGAATTCCGACAACGCCATCGCATCGCTATCGAGTTCACTCAACTCGGGACAACCCGCACAGGTACAGGCCGTGTTGGGCGCCCTGGCAACTCAGGACCGGCCCGAACCAAGGCTCGAGAAATCGGCCCTGACTGCCGTGGACAATTGCCCTCCCGTCAATCGGACGGCACTTGGCAGCCTGCTTGCCCGGTATGCGGAGACATCACCCGGAATCATGAAGGAACTCATGAACAGGGCAGAAAATCGAACTGCCGATGTGAGTTCACGAGAAACAGCCATTGTTTGTCTGGGAGAGTTTCATTCCAATGCCGCAACGGTTACAAGCACATTGATAGAGCTGCTCAAGGAATCCGATCAACCCGGCATCATCAAGGCCACCAACTTCAGCCTGGAGCAACTCACGGGTATTCGCGATCAGACCAGATCCCAATGGCGAGTTTGGTGGCAGGATCATCGGGACAGGCCTCCTTCGACCTGGATGAGGGAGACCATCCAGGTGCAGAATAGGCGTATCACCGAACTTGAAGGAACCCTGCAACGCGATAGGGAACGCGATCAACTCGTGATCAACCGGCTGATCGGCGTCTATCGCGAGCTGTGGCCACTCCTCCCCACCGAAGAACAGCTGGAAAGCATCCCGGGCATGCTTCGTGACGATCTGCCCGACGTACGTCGGTTCGGTGTCGATCGAGTGGCCGTACTTCTCCGCGATGGTGAAGCCACACCTGCGATCGAGGATGCGGTGCTCCAAAGACTGGATGATCCGGATCTTGAAGTACGTCGAAAGGTGGCCGCGTTGCTCGAGGAACTATCGGATCCGGAACTGACGGATCTGCTCGTTGCAAGAATGGAAATCGAGAGCGATCCCGAAGTACTCAACTCGACACTTCGATTCTTGGAAGCTCGAGGAAGCAGATCTCATCTGCCTGCGATTCTTCCCTTGCTTGGGCGCGAACAGACACGGGAAACCGCTGTCGCCACAAGCTGGGCTTTTCTCAGGGATTCCTCGCCACCAGAAGCAATCCGAACAGCCGTGATGGAAGCAATAGGCCCCATCGATTCGACTTCCGATGATCCAGAGACAATGGCCCTGCTGGTACTGGTCTCTCCTGATGACAAGCTGGGCACATTCGAACCCCTGCTGACTCATTCCGATCCCATGATGCGAAACGCTCTGGCAACCGCCATGCTGAGACGTGATCAGACCGATCTGATTATCTCCAAGGGCGGGGATCCAGCCATCTATCCGGTTGCGGTCGAGGCGGCACTCTCAATTCCTCTTGATCAACCAATGGAACGAATAAATCAGGTGATTGCGCTCGAGCCGCCGCAGGAATCACAGGAGAACATCTGGGAAGAAGCGATCCTGACAGCAAGCGAAGCTGTTCCGGCACGCGATCAGATAGCCCTCGACGACCGGCTGGCCATGAATGAACGTATCAAGGAATCCGTTCGTATACGGATCCTGGATCAGGTACAGGCTCGTGATTCCATCGAGGAAGTCGAACAGGCCATGATCCTCAGGAGACTCGCTCCGCTCCTCATCAAGGCCAACAAGTCTAAGACGGCCGTCATTCTTCTTGAACCCTTCTCCAAAACCAATGAGGAGCTTGCCCAAATCAGATTCATGGCGGCACTTCATGATCGTGACTTCAATTCCGCAGCCACGGTCAATGAACAGCTTGAGGACTGGCTTGAAGCCTATGAATCATTGCGGGAATCCCATCCCGAAGCCTCCGTTGCCGTCCGTGATGAAATCACGCAACGCTTCAATGAAGATCTCGATTCCGAGACTCGGGCACGTCTGGACATATCGGTCGATCCCATGATGATCGAACCCGGCAACTCCGTAGAGGAAGCTGGCGCAGCGGATGACCAGTGATCACGCTGAATCGATAGCGGCTGCCAGGACCGCCATTCAATCATCCAGAAATCCCTGCTGCTTCTCCGGTGCGGGCCTAAGCGCCCCGTCAGGCGTCGGCACGTTTCGGGATCCAGGTGATGGCTGGTGGAGTCGACATGATCCGATGAAGCTGGCGTCACCGGAAGGATTTTCCGAGGATCCTGAACTGGTGATGAAGTGGTATGCCGCTCGACGTGAACAGATGGCACAGGCCAGACCGAACGCCGGTCATCTTGCTCTGGCCAACAGGAAGGACATCGTCCAGATCACCCAGAACACGGACGACCTTCTGGAAAGAGCAGGATGTGACCGGCTGGTTCAACTTCACGGCGACATCACATCCGACAGATGCCATGGCCACTGCGGACACGTTGAACGAGTCGACATGTCGAACCCACCCTTGGACCGAATGTGCCCGGCCTGTGGCGATGAACGCATGAGGCCCACGGTCACATGGTTCGGTGAAGCACTTCCTTCTTCGGCCTGGAGTCTGGCGGAACAGACGGCTCGTGAGTGCGATCTGATGCTGGTTGTCGGTACAAGTGCCGTCGTCTATCCCGCAGCCGCATTGATCGAGGTCGCCTCCCGTTCAGGGGCAACCATCATCATCGTCAACTCGGAGGCAACAGCCGCCAGTCCTCTGGCGGATCACGAGCTGATCGGTTCCGCAGAGGAGCTCCTGCCGAGACTCCTTGAATCAAGTTGAAATACCAGCCCGATCTGCTGGCCAGCGATCGACTGGATTGGTACCGTTCCACAACTCCAAAATTTTCCACGTATCTCGAATCGGGAGTGCCAACCATGGCCAGCAAGAAGACTCGCAGACCGAACCGGACATCAACTCGGATCGAAAAGGATTCCATGGGCACCATGGAGGTGCCGGCCGACGTCCTCTACGGCGCGACGACCCAACGAGCAGTCCTGAACTTTCCGATCTCCCATCACGACATGGGCTGGCAGACCATTCATGCATTCGCGCAGTTGAAGCATGCCGCAGCGACCGCCAATCAGAAACTCGGAAAGCTCGACCAGAGGAGATGCAACCTGATTCGCCGGGCATGCGACACGATCATGGAGGAATTGGAGAATCCCGGTACAAGACGCGGGATGATGAGACATTTCCCCGTCGATGTGTATCAGACCGGGTCCGGCACTTCGACCAACATGAACGTAAATGAAGTCGTCTCGAACATGGCCTGCCAGGCGGCAGGAAAAAAGATCGGGGCCCAGGATCCAGTCCATCCCAACAATCATGTCAACATGGGCCAGTCCTCCAATGACACGATGCCGACCGCGATGCAGATCGCCGCTGCCACACATGCGAAGCACATTCTTCTTCCTGGTCTGAAGCAGTTGGAGAAATCCCTTCGCAAGAAGAGCCGGCAGTTCGACAAGATCGTCAAGATCGGTCGAACCCATATGCAGGACGCGACGCCCATTCGACTTGGACAGGAATTCTCCGGATTCGCCGCCCAGATCGAATATGGAATCGAACGCACCCACTCCGCCATTCGAGCACTGGCCGAAAACATGCCGATCGGCGGCACGGCCGTAGGGACCGGCATCAATACCCATCCTCGATTCGGCAAGATGGTCTGCAGCGAACTGAGCAAGGAGACCGGTGTACGATTCCGTGAAGCACCGAATCACTTCGAAGCGCAGGCAACCCGCGACTGCATCGTGGATGCCCATGGTCACTTGAACACGATTGCCGTGAGCTTGTCCAGAATCGCCAGCGACATCCGCCTGATGGGCTGTGGCCCGAGATGCGGAATCGGAGAGCTCGAATTGCCGGAGATACAGCCCGGTTCCTCCATCATGCCGGGCAAGGTCAATCCAGTGCTCGTGGAATCCGTCATGCAGGTGGCCATGCGTGTCGCCGGCAACCACGTAACCCTCACCGTCGGCGGAATGGGTGGCACCGGTTCCCTGATGGAACTCAACCTTTCGATGCCACTGGCGACCGTCACGCTTCTTGAAAGCATAACGCTGCTCGGCAACAGCGCCGAGATCTTCGCCGTCCGTTGCGTTGATGGCATCAAGGCGAACAAGAAGGCGATCGATGAGACTGTCGAAAGAAGCCTTATGCTCGGTACGGCGCTGGCCCCGATCATCGGCTACAACGAAGCCGCTCACATCGCGCACGAGTGCTACTACAACGGCATGACGATCCGGGAATACTGCCTGCAGAACAACGTGCTTCCGGAAGACGAGCTCAACAAGGCGCTTGACATCACCTCGATGACTCATCCGGATGGCTGATCACCTGCGAGGGGCCCCCTGATCCACCAGATTCACGACGCCGCCCAGAAGCAGACACCAACCAAGCAGCCATGAGGGAAGATCGACCGGCAACCCCCCCTTCTTGATTCGTCGCGGCAGATCCTCTCTGGTCCAGGGTTCCACACAGACACGTTCCAGCTCGACATTCGACGGCACACTGATCTGGGATACCAGGTTCGCGGCATATCCATGACCGACAATCCTGACAGTGTCGGCATCAAGTGCCGCGATCAGATTCTCGATATCGCCAATCTCCAGCTCACCGAAGGTGCAGTGGCCCCGGGATTCGCCATGGCCCCGCAGATCAGGCATGACAACCATGCTCGAATCCTGCCATTCCCCAAGCAATGGCAGACAGTCGATTCGGGATGCGGCCCAGTCGTGAACCAGAATCGTGACCGGTCCCTCTTCGGCCATCTTGATTGACCACACCGGCATTTCAATCCCATCGGCACAGGAGACGGTCCATGAATCGGCGTTCCAGCCCGCTTCTTCCGGATCCACTGGATGACCCATGGAGATGGCCCGGACCATCGAATGTCGCCGTGGCCTCCTCAGGCAACGGACCGTGACGCCCAAAGCAAGAACCAGCCAGATCAGCGTGGCAATACAAGCAAGAATGATCAGTCCAGAGAGTATCTGCATGGCCTGAGTCTATAGGAACAGCCTCAAGGCCCCAATCTTCGAACGCTCACCCAGAGCCATCGCTACACTGCCTGCCGCGTGAAAGAGACCCTACAAGTCGGCCAGCTGGCGGAAGTGACCATCACCGTCACCGAAGAGATGTGTCCTGCATTCGACGGGATCATCGTCCACCGCGTCTATTCAACCTGGTCGATGGCTCATCACATGGAACTGGCGGCCAGAAAGATTCTCGCCCCCCATCTCGAGGAGGAGGAGGAGGGCATTGGCTCCCACCTCAGTATTGATCATCTGGCACCCGCACCGGTTGGTCATGTCGTGACCGTTCGAGCAGAAGCCGTCCAGGTCGATGAGAACGGCGTCGTGTGCGAGATCAAAGCCTGGGATGGTGACAGGCTCCTTGGTCAGGGCAAACAGGTCCAGAGAGTCCTGCCCAAGAAAGTCCTGAATAAAATTGTCGAACGCGTATCCAACACAAAGAACACTCCGGAGATTCCAAGACCATGACTCAGGAAGCTCACCTTCTCACAGAATCCCATGGTGCCGTAGCGGTCATTCGAATGAACAGACCGAAGGTGCTCAACGCACTGAATCTTGAACTCATGAAATCGCTCGCGGAACTCATGGAGGGCTTTGATGCCGATGATTCAATCAAGGTCATTCTTCTGGCTGGATCAGAACGAGCGTGGGCAGCTGGTGCGGATATCGGAGATATGGCCGAAGCATCAGTGAGCGACATGGCTCAACGTGATCAGTTCGCGCAATGGGAACGCATCAAACGCATCAAGAAGCCGATAGTCGCCGCAGTGAGCGGATTCGCACTCGGTGGCGGCTGCGAACTGATGATGCATTGCGATGTCATCGTGTGTTCGGAAACGGCGAGAATAGGCCAGCCGGAAATCAACATTGGTGTCATGCCCGGAGCCGGCGGAACCCAGCGGCTGACACGGGCGGTCGGCAAAGCCCTGGCGATGGATGTCGTTCTCTCGGGCCGGTTCCTCACCGCCGGAGAGGCGATGCAGCACGGCCTCGTCAGTCGCGTCGTCCCACGTGAACACTGGTTCAGGGAAGCTCTGAACGTGGCCCAGTCGATGGCCTCCAAGCCAGCGATCGCGCTCCGATTCGCCAAGGAGTCGGTACTCAAGGCGGATGAACTTCCCCTGAGCCAGGGACTGGAATATGAACGAAAGCTCTTCTACATGCTCTTCGACACTGATGACCAGAAGGAAGGCATGTCGGCATTCATCGAGAAACGCAAGCCTTCATTCACTGGAAAATGAGACAAGGAAAAACAGATGAGTGGATATGAAACCATTCAGGTGAAAACCGTTGATCATGTCATGACACTGACATTGAATCGCCCTGATGTCCTGAACGCATTCAATGATGCATTCAGTTCGGAGATGTCCGATGCTCTCAAGGCCTGTGAACGGGATCCCGATGTGCGGGTTCTGGTCATCACCGGTTCCGGACGTGCCTTCAGCAGTGGACAGGATCTCGAGGATCTCAAGAAGAAGTACGTGCCTGGACATGTACCTGAACTGGGAGAGGATCTGCGACGTCGATACGACCCCATCATCAAGCGAATCAGATCCATGGGTAAACCCGTGATCGCCTCGGTCAATGGAGTGGCGGCAGGCGCTGGATGCAGTCTGGCACTGGCATGCGATCTCAGGATCGCCTCGGAGCACGCCTCCTTCATAGAGGTCTTCGTCAACGTGGGCCTGGTGCCCGATTCGGCCAGCACCTGGACGCTTCCCAGACTCGTCGGAATGGGACGAGCGATGGAGATGTGCCTGACAGGACGAAAGGTCAAGGCTGATGAGGCACTCGACATCGGACTGGTGAATTCCGTTGTTGCCGCAGATGAACTCGAGGGAGCCACGGCAAAAGTGGCCTCCCATCTCGCCTCGCTGCCCGGCCAGGCGTTGTCCCTGACGAAGCGACTGCTGAATCAAAGCCTTGAACGTTCACTGGAGGAACAGCTTGAAGCCGAAGCCTTTGCCCAGGACACTGCCGGACGAACGAAGGACCACTTCGAGGGAGTCACGGCCTTCATCGAGAAAAGAACCCCTGAATTCACCGGAACATGAGTCATGACCGTTGAAAACGAGATAGCCATACTGGGAACGGGCGCCATGGGCGCAGGCATTGCTCAGGTCGCCGCCATCCACGGCTGGTCGGTCAGGATGATTGATTGCGATCCTGAAACGGCCGCGAAAGCCAAGGACGGGATCGGCACCAGACTTCAACGACAGGTCGAAAAAGGCCGGATCTCGGAGTCCGAGGCCGGGGAGGCGATGGTTCGACTTCACATTGTCCAATCCGATTCGGAACTGGATTCCTGTGAGGTGCTGCTCGAAGCCATTGTCGAGGACATGGAGATCAAGACAAAGGCCGTTGCGCCGTTGCTCGACCATCTTCATTCAGAGGCCATCATCGCCACAAACACCTCCTCACTCTCGGTGACGGAGCTGGGACAAAAACTCGGCTGTCCGTCACGGGTGGTCGGCATGCACTTCTTCAACCCGGCTCCGATCATGAAGCTCGTCGAGGTCATTCGTGGGCGTGAAACCGATCCCGTGGTCGTGGATCGCATCGCTGAAATAGCATCCAGCTGGAATAAGCATGTCGCCGTCGCGGCGGATACCCCGGGCTTCATCGTCAATCGCGTCGCTCGCCCCTACTACCTTGAAGCCTTCAGATGCATGGAAGATGGTCTGGCGACAGCGGATCTGATCGATGAGACGATGCGTTCACTCGGCGGCTTTCGCATGGGACCATTCGAACTCACAGACTTCATCGGACATGATGTCAACACCGCGACCACCCGAACGGTCTGGGACTGCTGGAACCGCCCCACTCGGCTCGCTCCCAGTCTCATGCAGGAGCAGCTCGTAGCGGAAGGTCGACTCGGTAAGAAATCGGGTACAGGTGTGTACGACTGGTCGACCGAACCCCCTTCACCGACGATCCACCCCAGCAATGAGGCCTCCACCGTTCCGGGCTTCGACATGGGTTCGATCATGAAGATGGCGAATCAATTGGATTTGAAGTGTCAGAATCCGATCCAGACGATTGTTTTCGCACGAATACTCTTCGCCATACTCAATGAGGCACTATGGGCCCAGCATGATGGCGTCGCCGAGGCCGCCGATATCGACACGGCGATGCAATATGGCGTGAATTATCCGATTGGACCATTCAAGTGGATGGAAGATATCGGTCTGGATCTCGTGAAGGAAACCATGAAATCACTCGAATCCATGACTGGAGACGGGCGTTTCATCACTCCTGACTGACACGACATCAAAAACATCTGACGCACCACTTTTCCGTTGGTATGCTTGCTCGGTGGACCCCAAAGACCCGCAATTCCGTCCTGATACGAACACTCCCACGATCTTTCTCGGTGGTGAAGGGCGTGACGGCATCGATCTGCCGGCTCATCTGAGACTGGAACCCGGGGATCAGGTGAGCAACTACAAGATAGTATCTCTTGTGGCCGAAGGTGGATTCGGAATCGTCTACCTCGCTGAACAGCATGCGCCTGTCCGGCGTCGAGTCGCGCTGAAGATCATCAAGCCAGGCATGGATACCGTGGCTGTCATCACTCGCTTCGAAGCCGAGAGACAGGCACTGGCCATCCTTGATCATCCCAACATCGCGACGGTCTACGACGCAGGAGCCACTGATGATGGACGCCCATTCTTCGTGATGGAATACGTCGAAGGTGTTCCGATCACCGAATACTGCGATGATAATCGTCTCGATACGAGCCAGAGGCTCAATCTGATGATCGAAGTCTGTGCCGCGATCCAGCATGCGCACATGAAAGGCATCATCCACCGCGATATCAAGCCTTCGAACATACTCATTGCAACGGATGATGATGGTCGTCCCCGTGCAAAGGTGATCGACTTCGGTGTGGCCAAGGCCACGAGCATGGAACTCACGGAAAGATCCTTCTGCACAGAGACCGGCCAGTTGATTGGCACTCCCGAATACATGAGCCCCGAACAGGCCGATCTGGGTGGAACCGATATCGATACCCGCAGCGACGTCTACTCTCTTGGAATGATCCTGTATGAATTAATCACAGGAGCACTCCCCTTCGAATCCATCCAGATGCGACAAGCCGGCTTCAGCGAATTGTGTCGGATCATTCAGGAGGAGACTCCTCCCAAACCGAGCACTCGTCTCTTGGCGCTTGGGGGCGAGGCCTCAAAGGTGGCGACCAAGCGAAAGACGCGCCCTGCGGATCTTGCCGGGATGCTGAAGCGAGAGCTCGAATGGATACCGTTGAAGGCGCTTCGCAAGCTTCGAGATGAGCGATACGAATCAGCAGTAGCGCTTTCGGAGGACATACGCCGATATCTGCAGGGAGATGTACTGGTTGCCGGCCCCGAAACGTCCACCTACAGACTGAGGAAGTTTCTCCGGAGAAATAGAAGCGGATTCCTCGTAGCCGTCATCGTCTTCCTTACGTTGCTCGTAGGCCTGTACTTCGCTCTTTGGCAGCTGAACAAGGCCGAGGAACAGAACATCGCCCTTCAGGAGCAGAATGACAAGATCAAGAGAATTCAGGAGGAGCTGCAAGCGGCAAGCCTCAAGTCGGAAGAGGAACTGGCCAAGAAGAAGCTCGAGCAGGAGGCGACCGCCAAGCTCAATGAGTCCTTGATCACGACGCAAAGAGAACTGCAACAGGTCAACTACATCTCCAATCTGCTCACCGCCTCGTTGTCCCTGGAATCCGGAGATGACGACGACGCCTTGTACAGATTGCGGATGGCCTCGATAGGACAAGACAAGAAGCCATTCGAGTGGAAGCATCTCTGGTCAAGAGCAGACCAGAGTCTTGGCAGAATCAATCGCGCCCAGGAATATCCGCTTCTGGCGGGAACACAACCTTCGGGCGATTTGATCTTCACCTTCTCTCCAGAGCGTTTCGCGATCTGGGACTCGACTCAGGATGCAATGCATCAGCAGTCGACACCCTTGACATCCATGGACATATCCAATCAGGATCCAGATCTGGTGCTCATTTCGCCAGACAGCAAGATTGCCGTGCTTCCTCATGAGGAAGGTGGCCTGCAGGCCATCGACATGTCCAATGGACGTGAACTCCAACGCTTTCCGAACACGGGTGAAGACCACCCCTCGCTCATATTCAGTGGGGATGGCCGTCGGATCGCCTACATGAATCCAGATGGTCGGCTCGAGGTGATCAACAGCCGCACTTCCAGAAAGATCGCCGAAGTCTCCATCCCGAACAACACTACAGATCTTGTCATGGACATGACCGGTTCCCGTTTGGCAGCCATCTCGCGCAACAAGGTCGAACTTCTTAACTCTACGACTGGAGACAGATCCGTAGCCGCATTGATGCACGACCTCGATGTCACGACAGCTGCGTTCGACAATTCCGCTATTCAGTTGATCACGGCGACGATGTCGGGCGACATCCGGATCTGGGATGTGCTCACCGGACGAGAGGTCGCCAAATGGACCACGCCAGTCCGACTTGCTTCATCAATTCAATTCAATCCGGAAGGCAATCTCGTGTTGCTCGGCAATGAAAGAGGTAGAAACGCGATTATCGACATTCGAACCGGCGAACTCATGGCAGAACCCTCGAAGGGCTGGTCGATGTCGGAGGATTGGAAGTTGATCGCCATCCCCGATGATCGGAAATCACTCTCGATCATGGAACTTGGTGCAACTGAATCGACTAGAGCAATTCAGGTGGACAAACCGTCCGCAACGTCATTCTCGAGCAATTCTGATCGACTTGTCACAGCTGATCACTTGGGCCATCTTCAAGTCTGGAATCTGGACTCAGATACCCCATCAGCGATCTCGATAGGGCAGCATCCAGACAAGATCACTGATGTTTTCTTCACGAATGACGATCAGCGAGTCGTCGCCGTATCAAGATCAGGCGCCCGACTCTGGTCAGCCAAGGGGTTGAACCAGATAGAGAGGATCAAACTCGATGATCATCAGTTGACCTCCTGGGACTTCAGCCCCACTGTTCCATGGCTACTTGGTGGAACCGTCGACGGCGAGATTCTCGTCATCGATCTGACGACCGGGGAGGTACTCGGCGCACTAGAAGGACATGATGCGGAAATAGTGGATCTCGAGGTTGTCGCAAATGGCAACCGGCTGATCTCGAAATCACGTGACAACACGCTGAGGATCTGGAATCTGCTCACAGGCGAGGAG
>MDTD01054239.1_pt1 | contig 12111 bp, 11 predicted proteins | sample 811221 | NCBI WGS metagenome assembly MDTD01 (sample SAMN05326646, study PRJNA326480) | marine metagenome | isolation source: seawater | place: Pacific Ocean: South West | collected 2011 | reverse complement strand
ATACATAATATATATTATATGCCATTTTAATATAAATCATAAGAGGGTTTTCAATGCAGCTAAGAGAGCATTAATATCGTTGATATCATTATACCCTTGTATAGATATACGAAATGCAACATACCCATCTCTACTATAAGTCGGTATTTCAATATTAAATTTATCATAAAGTATATTCTTAAGCTTTATGTGATCATCGTATGGAAATAATAATGTTGTCATCTGTCCTAGAAAATCATCAGGACATAACTTTGGCATACCGGTGATATCAGAAATCATATTTCTTGCTAATAAAACTAATTTATTACTTCGTTTTATGACCTTAGGCCAATTATAGTTATGGTGAAATTCAATAGCTTTAGGTACCGATAAAAATGCACTCATATCGCGAGTTCCCTGCCATTGAAAAATATTTTGGAATCTGCTGGATGATTTAAGTTCAGTAGTATCTACAAATTCAGGGTATTCTTCACCCCATCCCCAGCTTTTTAAGTGCGGCTGCATATCAGTCTGAAGATCATTTTTTACATATAAAAACGATGAACCTTTAGGTGCACATAACCATTTATGGCACGCACCTACGTAATAATCTGGATCTAATTCTTTTAGATTTAAGTCAATATGTCCCGGAACATGCGCACCATCTATAATAGTTTTTATATTGCGTTTTTTAGCTTCAATTATTAATTCTTTAACAGGTAGAATCATTCCAGTACCACTTGTTATTTGACTTACAAAAATAAAACGAGTTCTATTGGTTACTTTCTCCCAAAAATTATCTATAAAAGATTTTTTATCTTTTATAGGGAGATCGATCTTTGTTTTTTTATATATGTAGTTTTTTGTTTTTGAATGATAGAACCACATTCTATCGCATGATCCATACTCTAAATTTGTAGATAAAACTTCATCATTTGCATTTATGTCTATGTTTTCAATTATTGATGCTACAGCATGAGTAGGATTTGGAAAATACACAATGTCATCTTTATCACAATTTATAAAGCGTCCAAGTTCTTTCCTTGATATTTCAAGATTTTCATAAACATCTTTTGTCATGAATTGTACAGGATTTCTTTCAATTTTATTTTGCCATTTTTGGTAATTATCAAAAACTGGTTTTGGGCACGCACCATAAGAACCGTGATTAAGGAAAGTAATTTTGGAATTTATTTGAAAAAGTTTTTTTAGTTGGCTTGGTTCGTTCATCACAAATGATTTTTTTATTTAAAAAAATAATTATTGAATAATACGATTATATTTAATTTAGCCAATAGTATTTTAACTTTATTATTTGCGCCCGTAGCTCAGCTGGATAGAGCGTTGGATTCCGGTTCCAAAGGTCGGGGGTTCAAATCCCTCCGGGCGTACTAAGTTTTATACCTTCCGCCATCTACTGCAAGATTGTGACCTGTAATATAACTTGCTTTATCGGATGCTAAAAATAATATCGAGTATGCGATTTCTTCTGCAAAAGCAAGTCTTTTTAATGCTGTTGATTCTGCCCATATTTCTTCAATTTTATTTTGACTAATATTAAGTTCTTTAGATTTTTCAAGTGAGAGCTCATACAGCCTATCGGTTTTTGTATATCCAGGCAATATATTATTCACTGTTATTCCATATTCACCTACTTCGAGTGCTAGTGTTTTACCCCACTGTGCAACAGCCCCCCTTATAGTGTTTGATACACCTAATCCTGGAATAACCTGTTTAATAGACGTAGAAATTATATTAATAATTCTTCCATATTTTTGTTTTTTCATATTATCTAAGGCAAATCTCGAAATGACTTGACAGCTGAGCATTAAACGATCAAAAGCAATTTTAAATTCGTCAAGAGAAGAATCTTCCAATAGTCCACCATTTGGACCACCACTATTATTAATCAAAATATCAATTTCTTTATCTAAGTTGTCATGAATTAGTCTATGCAATTCATTCGGATAATTAAAATCAACGCAAACAGAATTATGAGTTTGCCCCCGATTATCATTCAAATCGTTTATTACATTATCAATTTTTGTTTTGTCTCTAGCAAGAATAGTAACATTCGCACCATTATTTGCGAATAAAGTTGCACAAGACTTACCTATTCCATCTGACCCTCCGCAAACTACCACTGATTTTCCTTCAAAATTCATGTTCATTGCATTGTTTGCTCAGCTGCCTCTACGGTATTTTCTACTAACATCGCAATAGTCATTGGCCCGACACCGCCAGGAACCGGAGTTATTGCTTTTACTTTATTTATTAGTGAGTCAAAGTCAGCATCTCCAATTAGTTTTGATTTGCCATTATTACTTTCAATTCTATTGATGCCAACATCGATAATCACAGCACCATCTTTTATATGTTCTGATTTAAGAAATTCTGGAGAACCAATTGCTAAAATAACAACGTCAGCTAGTTTAGTATATTTAAATATATCGGAACTACCAGAATGACAAATGGTGGTAGTAGCATTACTATATTCTTTTTTTAAGCTAGTTAGGATTGATATTGGCCTACCAACTATATTACTCCTTCCCACCACCACTACATGTTTACCCTTTAGATCAATTTCATAATGCTGGAAAAATCTCATAATGCCTTTGGGTGTGCATGGAATAAATGTTGGAGAACCTGCAGCTAAATGACCAAGGTTATAAGGATGAAAACCATCAACATCTTTGTAAGGATCAATACTTAATAATATTTTTTCTGTGTTTATATGATCAGGAAGAGGAAGTTGAACTAGAATTCCGTGGCAATTCATATCATTGTTCAGTTCAGATATTTTATTTAATAATTCTACCTCAGAAACGTCATCATTAAAATTAACTGTGAAAGAATTGAGATTTAAATTTTTAAATCTTGCTGTTTTGTTTTTAACATATATCTTAGAGGCTGGATTGCCTCCAACAAGAATTACTGCAAGAGTAGGAACAACATTAGAATTTTTTAACCTATCAATACGAGTTAATAAATTATTATATACCTTGCTACTTAGGCTTTTGCCTGATAAAATTTTTGAGTCTTGATTCAATTAGAATTTTAAATTACTGTTTCTGAATTTCTTCTTCCACAACTTCCATAAGAGATGATACTTTTCCCTCAAGAGTATTTTTCATCTTATCATTATCTCGCTTAATAGCAAAAAACTCGTCAGCAATATTCATTGCAGCTAAAATGGCAACTTTAGCTGGCACTTGCGGTGTGTTTAATTCTTCTTGAATTTCGCGCATTTTTTGATCGACATACTCTGCTATATTTTTTATATATGTAGCATCTGCAGGAGCTTTAATTGTGTACTCCTGTCCATATATAGAAACTTTTACAAAATTGTCATTAGAATTCATATTACTATAATAGTTAATTGATTAATACTGTATTCATAATTGTCTTAATTTAGCACTGTAATTCTTAGAAACCACCTTTATAATTTCATTAATAACTAGATTTACATCTTTATCTTCAAGCGTTTTAGAAGTGTGCTGAAAATGAAAATTTAAAGTAATAGACTTTTTATTGTCTCCGAGTGAAGGATCCCTGAATATATTTAATGGTTCAATTTTAATTAAATTTGAAAAATTATACTTTTCAATTGAATTTATCATAACGCCGATCTCAATCGATTCATCAATGACAAAATTTATATCTCTTTCAACTTTAGGAAAATAAACTATGGGCTTAAATAAAATATTGAGTTCATCTAATAATTTTAAAATATAATGTAATTCTAATTCAAAACCATAAATATCTGTGTTGTCGATACCCTGTTGTTCCATTATTGATGATGACATCTTACCAAAATCGCCAATTTTTTTATTATTTACCCTAATTTGATAAGCACTTTCATAAACTATCTTTTGTTTTGTATCTGGAGAAATATCAACTTTACCAATATTAAGTGAATTCACAAAATCTTCAACCAAACCTTTAATAGTATAAAAATCAGTTTTAATTGATTCACTTTGATGAATCGTAGCATCTGAGACATTCCCACAAATAGCTGCTGACATTAAAAGCTTCTCATTTATGTGTTTTAAACCTGCTCCATTTTTGGTAAATATATTACCATATTCAAAAACTGATATATCTTTGGTTCCATTTTTAATATTGAAGTCAATGTTTTTCACTAAACCCGGCAGAAGGCTTGTGCGAAGGTGGGTCATCTTATCCGATTGAGGGTTAAGCACGGTTATGGTCATTTTTTCATTAACTGTTGTTTCATCTTTTCTTTGAAGTGTATTGTTAAATACTTGGGTAAAACCTAATCCATTCAACCTATTTATTAATTTATTAATATCGTCATGGGGATCAACAACTTCATGATCCATTATCGCTTTATAATGAAAATTAGATTTTATGTTGTCGTACCCATAAAATCTAATCACTTCTTCAATAATGTCAATTTCTCTAGTTAAATCTGGTCTCCATGATGGCGGTGAACATATCCACATCGAATCTTTTTGATCTAAATTACAGCCTATCCCAATTAATGAGTTTTGAATAAAATCATCACCAATATCAACACCAGATACCTTTTTAATATTTGCTTTACTTAATGATATTTTTTGTTCTTTATAATCAAATGGTTGCTCATCTACTATTCCTGGAACCCACTTGCCCTCTGCATATTTTTCAAGCAAAGCTACAATCATCCAGAATGCAGTCTCAGATGCATTTTGATCTGCTCCCCTTTCGAATCTTTTGGAAGCATCAGTGGACATATTTAAAGATTTGGCGCTTTTTCTAATCGTAGGTGGATCAAAATATGCACTTTCAATTACTACTGTTTGTGTGCTATTGGTTACCGCACTATTCAGTCCTCCCATAATCCCTGCAACTGCTATTGGTTTTTTACCATTAGTTATCAAAAGCTCCCTACCCGACATAGATCTTTCAACTTCATCAAGCGTGGTTATCTTTTCACCTATAGTAGATTTTCTAATGGTTATTTTTTTTGAACCTATTTTATCATAGTCAAAAATATGAGTTGGTTGACCTATATCCATCATTACATAATTTGATATATCGACTATATTATTAATACTTCTTTGACCTATAGATTCAAGTCGAGACCTCAACCATTGAGGAGAATCTTTAACTTTAACATTTTTTACAATACCTGCTATATATCTACGACATTCTTGAGGATTATCTATAGAAATAGATATTTCACTAGAAGCGTGATTTTCTTTAAAGTTAAGAGGTTTATATTTTAAAGGATTGAGTTTAATATTTTTTTTAGCGGCATAATCTCTTGCTACACCATAATGAGAAAAGCAATCTGCCCTATTTGGTGTTATATCCAATTCTAATACCCGAGAATCATTTGCTAGATATTCTACAAATGATTGCCCAGGAATTGCTTCTTTAGAAAGGATCATTATTCCTTCATGTTCATCGGAAATACTCAATTCTTTCTCGGAGCAAATCATTCCTTCACTTATCTCGCCCCTGATCTTAGCCTTATTAATTTTGAATTCACCTGGAAGAATCGCTCCAACTGGAGCAAATGCAATTTTTTGGCCCTTATCAACATTTGGAGCACCGCAAACAATGGGCAATGTGTTTTGACCATCATATACCTTGCATAAATTTAATCTATCAGCATTTGGATGTTTTATTCGATCAATAACCTCACCTACAATAATGTCGTTTAAACCATGAATTTCTATACTATTTTCAGCTTCTAATCCTAGCATAGTAAGCGAATCAGCAATATCGGCGGCAGATTCATTTGTTTTAACAAAGTCTTTCAGCCAATCTATAGAAATCCTCATTTAAATTGCTCCAAAAACCTAATATCGCCCTGGTATAATAGTCGTATATCATCAATATCATATTTCAGCATACAAATTCTTTCAACCCCTAATCCAAAGGCAAAACCACTCCAGATATTTTCATCTATATCTACAGATTTAAATACTTCTGGATCGACCATGCCTGAACCTAATATCTCAAGCCATTGACTACTTTTATCGCTCCAAATATCAACTTCAGCGCTTGGCTCAGTAAAAGGAAAATAACTTGGTCTAAATCTCATTTTTGTTTTAGGGCCAAACATTTGCTTCACAAAAAATTCTAAAATAGCCTTGTGATCAGAAAAAGAAACATTTTTATCTACATAAAGACCTTCAATTTGATGGAATAGACAGTAGCTTTTAAAACTAATCGATTCATTTCTATATACACGACCAGGCACTATATATCTCAATGGAGGCTCCTTATCCTCCATTAAATGCACCTGAACATTAGAGGTATGGGTACGTAATACAATGTCATCTTCGATGAAAAATGTATCCTGCATATCTCTAGCAGGATGCTCTGGGGGAAAATTTAAAGCACTAAAATTGTGAAAGTCATCATCTATCTCAGGTCCATAAGCAATGGAAAAACCCAGATTCTTAAAAATATCTTTTATCTCATTTAATGTTTTTTGAAGAGGGTGCTGTAAACCTATTCTGAATTTTCGACCCGGTAATGAGTAATCTAAAGATTTTGAAGAACTTGTCTTGCTGATTTTCTTATTTTCATTAAAAAATGATAAGATTTCATTCTTTAAGTTATTTAGATCATTTCCATATTTGGGTCTATCTATAGGCTTTATATTACCTAATTGCGAAAAAAGGTTTGAAATAAGGCCTTTGCGACCTAGAAATTTAATTTTTAGTGTTTCATGCTGATCAGGATCTTTAATTAGTATTTTTGAATCAGCCCGAAATTCTTTCCGGACTGAATCAATAGTGTCCTGTGTGCTCATTTAATTTTTGAGCGATGTAGCTAGTTCATTAAAAGTTTCAGGTTGATTCATTGCAAGGTCGGCTAAGACCTTTCTATCTAAATTTATACCTTTTGCTTTTAATTTAGCTATGAACTGTGAGTATGATAAGCCGTTTTGCCGCGCAGCTGCATTTATTCTTATGATCCACAAGCGTCTAAATTGACGTTTCTTCTGTCTTCTATCTCTATATGCATATAAACCTGCTTTCTCAACTGCATCTTTTGCAGCTTTAAAATTGCGGCTCCGGGCACCATAGTAGCCCTTGGCCTGCTTAACTACTTTTCTGTGTCTCCTATGTCTGGGTACAGAACTATTAGCTCTAGGCATTGTAGTCTCCTATTTTTATTATTTAATGATCATACGTTTCACGCGCTTTTCTTCTGATGAGTCAACCAAATCTGATTGTCTCATTTTACGTTTTGCGCTATTACTTCGACGTATGAGCATATGGCTATGGTTTGCCTTGTTTCGTTTTATTTTACCAGTACCTGTTAAACTGAAGCGTTTTGCAGCACTGCGTCTTGTTTTTTGTTTTGGCATCGACTTTCTCCTATTTACCAGTCAAAACTATTGTTTGGCGACGTCCTTCTAAACTTCCTTCTTTTTCAACTTCCGCTATATCAGAAAACATTTCCCTTACTCTATCTAAAACAGCAAGACCTAAATCAGTTCTTGACAATTCTCTACCTCTGTACATCAATGTAACTTTAAGCTTACAGCCATCAAGTATAAATTTTCTACCCAGGTTAACTTTTGTTTCAAGGTCATGTGTATCTATTCTTGGTCTTACCCTAATTTCTTTAACTTTTACAACATGTTGCTTTTTTTTACTCGCTTGTTGTTTTTTCTTTTCTTCGTATTTCAATTTTCCGTAATTAAGAATTTTAGCAACAGGGGGTTTTGCATTTGGTGAAACTTCAATTAAATCTAAACCTACATCTTTAGCTCTTACAATAGCGTCCTCAAGCTTCATTACGCCTAATTGCTCACCTGTTTCAGATATTAATCTTACTTCAGATGCCCTGATTTTCTCATTAATTCTTATTTTATTCGCTTTTCCGATAAGGTAGACTCCTTTTTTTTATTTCTAAAGATACATTTTTTATCAGCTTATCAACCGATAATTCGCCTTCATCACCAATAAATCTTCTTCTAATTGATACGGTGTTATTTTTAGCTTCTTTTTCTCCTAAAATTAACATTATTGGTATTTTAGCAATTTCCGAATTTCTAATTTTAGAACCAATTTTGTCAGGTTTATCATCTATTAAAGTTCTAAGCCCAGAATTTTTAAGTTTATTTTGCACCTCATGAGCATAATTATTTGCTTTTTCAGATACCGGCAATATCGCTATTTGAACTGGTGACAACCAAACAGGAAAATCACCGCCATAATGTTCTATTAAAAAACCAACAAAACGTTCATGTGTGCTCAGAGGAGCTCTATGTATACATAGAGGAGTTTGATTTTTTCCATCACTATCCATAAATGTTAGATCAAATCGCTTAGGTATAGCAAAATCTACTTGATTGGTTGCTAAAGTAAACTCTTTACCAATAGCACTCCATACCTGGACATCAACTTTAGGTCCATAAAATGCTGCTTCACCCGGTATTTCAACAAAGTTGATATTACCCTCAGTTAACGCATTTCGGACCATAGATTCGGTCTCAACCCATAACTCTGGTTCGTTGATGTATTTTTTGCCCAAACCGTTAGAATCGTGCAAGCTTAAACGCATTTCGTATTTCTCAATGCCAAAAATCTTGAAGTATTCTAAGTACATATTGCAGACATCTAAAAATTCTACACTAAATTGATCTTTTGAGCAATAAATATGAGCATCGTTCATTTGCATGCTTCGAACTCTCATTAAACCAAATAATTGACCTGATTTCTCATACCTGTAACAAGTGCCATACTCGGATATCCTATAAGGAAGATCACGGTAACTTTTAGGTGAAGCGCTATAAATTTTATGATGATGGGGACAATTCATGGGTTTAACATAGTAGTCTGTACCGTCTACATCCATTGCTGGATACATAGCTTCCTTGTATAGTTCTAAATGTCCCGATTTTTCATATAAATCTCCTTTTGTTAGATGAGGTGTTCTAACCTGTTGATATCCGTGCTTGTCCTCTGTTTCTTTGGCCAATTGCTCCAATTCATTTAGAATTACACCACCATTCGGAAGCCATAGAGGTAAACCTGGTCCAACTTCGTCGTCAAAAGTAAAAATAGATAACTCTTTACCTATTTTTCTATGATCCCTTTTTTTTGCCTCTTCGAGAAAAGCCAAATAATCTTTAAGTTTTGATTTTGAAGAAAACGCTGTACCATAAATCCTTTGAAGCATCTTATTATTCTCATCACCTCTCCAATACGCTCCGGATGTGGTCAGAAGCTTAAAATATTTTATATTGCCTGTAAAAGGAACATGCGGACCTCTACATAGATCAATAAAGTCATCTTGTTTGTATGCAGAAATTTGATCGCTATTTTCAATATCATTAATTATTTCAATTTTGTAAAATTCATTTAAATCTGAAAAAATCTTTACAGCATCATCCCTGTCAAGCTCATGTCTAAAAACCTTGTGATTTTGCTTGGCAATTTTTCGCATTTCATTTTCAATATTAGATAAATCTTCATCAGAAAACGTGCCTTCAATATCAAAGTCATAGTAAAATCTATTTTCAATAACTGGTCCGATTGTCATTTGACTGTTTGGCCACAATTTTTTAACAGCTTGCGCCATTAAATGGGCGGTACTATGCAACAGAACATCGTGACCAATTTTTGAATCTGCAGTGTGGATAACAACGTTAGCGTCTTCATTAATTGGTTTTGTTGCATCTACCAAAACATCATTTACCGTTGCAGCCACGGTACTCATAGAAAGTCTTTCGCCAATGCTTTTTGCGATTTCTAGTGCAGAAATACCAGCATTATGCTCATGAACAGAGTTATCTGGTAATGTAATGTTAATTTTATTCATCAGTTTAATAAAAAAATCATACTATTAAATTAATATTCATTTCATTGTGGGCGATAACGGAGTCGAACCGCTGACCTCTACGATGTCAACGTAGCGCTCTAACCAGCTGAGCTAATCGCCCGTGAATATTTAATAGAATTTACTTTTATATTTATAAATCAAGAAAAGAATAATTGAATCATCTAATTATCAATTATTTGATCATTTGAAATTGTAGTTATAAATAAATTTTTATTTTCAACTATACTTTTGGCAGTATTTAATACAAGATCATTTGCAAATGACTCCTTTATTCTTCCCTCAGGACCATTGAATAACCCTGCAAATTCCAGCAAAAGCAATTGATTCATTTCATCAGATTCAGCATTTGTTTTTTCAGTTATTTTCTTATTATAAAAATCAGTTAGGGTATTTAGAGCTTTCCTTGCTGCTGTATTAGTAGAATCTAAAAATGCAATATTTTTTTCCAAATCCATGAGCTCTTTTTGTCCTGGTAATGTTGGTTTGCTTTGGCTATTGATATAATTATAAAAATTATCTAATAAAGTTTTGTCATTTTTTACTTCGTTAAATGATTTGTATTGAAACTTATTCTCTTGTGCAAAAGAATAAAAGTAACCATTTCTCCAAAATTGAGTTGATATTAATTCCATCTTTTTATCGCTAACTATAGAGTCAGGTGTAATACCTCCATTTCCAAAAACTATTCTACCATTCATCGTTTTGAATAATGTGTCTTCTTCAGATTTGTTCATAAGAAACTTACTGTCAATATAGTCTCTTTTTTGAATGAACCTGCCACTTGGTATATAGTATCGAGCAGTAGTTATTTTTATAGTTCTCTTCTTATCAATTTCATATGCTGTTTGAACTAATCCTTTTCCAAACGATTTTTCACCAATCACTATACCTCTGTCAAGATCCTGGATAGCTCCCGCTACAATTTCACTTGCAGAGGCACTGCCCTGATTAATTAGCACTACGATCTTTATATCGCTTGAAATAATTGGTTTTCGTTTGGAATAAAAAGATCTATTTGATTCCTTTGTTCTTCCTTTCGTTGAAACCAAAGGAAGATCTTTTTCTGTAAGCATGTCAAGTATATTGACCGCAGCAGAAAGCAATCCGCCGGTATTATCTCGTAAATCGATAATCAAATTATTTATATCTTTTTTTGATAAATTTACCAGCTCTTTTTGAAAGTCTCTTGATGCAAAACGAGAAAACCTATTAAGGCGAATATATCCTGTTTCTGGTGAAAGCATTCCTGAGTAGCTTACATCTTTTACATCAATACTTGAGCGTGTTAATATAAAATCAATGGTATTTTTCTCACCAAATCTTTTAATCGTTAGTTTTACCCTAGTGCCTCTTTTGCCTCTTATTTTTGCAGCTGCATCATTAAATGACATGTCCTTTACCTCAGACTCATCAATTTTTTTTATAATATCACCACTCATTATACCGGCTTTTTGTGCAGGTGAGTTATTCATTGGTGATATAACTGTCATCTCTTTGTTTCTGTACCCTAACTGTATGCCAACTCCGCCATACTTGCCATCTGTTAAAAGCTCAATACTATATTGCTGATCATCAACCAATAATGTTGTATAAGGATCTAAATTTTCAGTAATACTGTTTATACTTGACCTAGTAAACACCTCAGGGTCCAGCTGGTCAACGTAAGTTGAAAAAATTTGACTATACACTTGATTAATAAGTCTTTGGGAATTAACTATCTTTCGGTAAATGTCAGTTTGGGTAAATGATATTGATACAGTTGCTAGTATAGCTATTGTATAGAAAATTTTGGATTTAAAAATTGGCTTCATTTATAATATTCCTTCGAAGTAATTCATCTACTATCTTTTTATTTATTGTATTGATATCATTATGACCATCAATCAAAACTATTCGATCTTGAAAGCGTTTTGCAATCTCTAGATACGAATCTCTTACTTTAATTTGAAAATCTAAACCTGCACCCTCTATTCTGTCCTGTTGAATATTTTTTCTTTTTTGAGCTTCTGCAGGATGAAGATCGATTAAAAAGGTTATATCTGGATCTAAATCAAAAGTTGCAAACTTATTAAGCTTAACCAGCCATTCAAAATCAATATCTCTTCCACCCCCTTGATAAGCAAGGGTAGAATCAGAGAAACGATCAGATATTACATTCTTTCCTCTGTTTAAATTTTCTAATATTTTTTCGTAAGTTAATTGCGACCTGCTTGCTGTCATCAGGAGAGCTTCGGTCCTATCTGACATTTCATGCAAATTTTTATCCAATAATATTTCACGTATTCGCTCTGAAATGGTAGAACCGCCAGGCTCTCT
>MDTD01091723.1_pt1 | contig 12113 bp, 6 predicted proteins | sample 811221 | NCBI WGS metagenome assembly MDTD01 (sample SAMN05326646, study PRJNA326480) | marine metagenome | isolation source: seawater | place: Pacific Ocean: South West | collected 2011 | reverse complement strand
GGGGTGGGGGGGCGGTGGGCGGCACGCACGTTTCGGGACGTGAGGCTGGACCAGGAGAACAAAAACGATCGGCAAAAACGATTACTCGTGTCTTAGCAGCCCACCAATCCTAGCCTTAGAGCTCTACTGAGCTTCTTTGCCTGCCCAAAGTCTTCGGCCGGCCTAAGAGATGGGCCTCCTGTCGAAGAAGAAGACCCCGAATCCGGAGGAGCTGTACAATGCGTGCAAGACCAACAACAGGGCCGAGGTGACGAGGCTGATAGACGCAAAGTGCGACCCACAAGCACATGCAGACCCCTTCACTGGAGACGTTTGCTTGCACGTGTGCGCGAACAAGAACAGGTACGAGCTGATGGAAACTCTGCTCAAAGCGGGTGCGGACGCCGACAAACAAAACAAGGTGGCCGGCCCGTGCGTCCCGTCCTCTCGCCGCCTCGCCTCCTCCGTGCCCTCCGGCACACTGACCGTTGCGGGCTCGGTGCGCAGCTCGGCCAAACCGCGTTGCATTGCGCCGCGGGGTATGGCGCGAAGGAAAGCGTCGCCCTACTGCTCGCGCACGGCGCCAAGATGGTGGCGGACGTGGAGGGTCAAACCCCGCTGGACCTCGCAACGAATTACCGGCAAGCGGAAGTAGTCGAGATGCTCTCGCCGACGTGAGGCGTTGTGTTTTCACTCCTCGCTCTGTCCGCTCACGGTGGAAACTTACGAGGAGGTCTCGTCGCTGCGCAAGGAGTTGCCGAACGAGGTGAAGAGGCTGCTCTTTTACAGACTATCAAAGCGCATGAAATGTTTAGTCGAGACGGGGTAATCTGTATTCCCGGGGAGTAAGTAAAGGCTGCTCTCCCCGCGCTACAACCAGGCAGCCCAGCCGTGGTACATGCGGCACAAGTTCTCCGGATCGCGCGCCTCGTCGATCAGTTGGCGCACCTGCCCCTGTATCGCCAGGCGTTCGCGCCCGCCGTGAACCCTGCCGTCGAGCTTCTGCTGGATCCGCAGGAGCACGAGCTCAGCGTGGGCGTTGCGGTCGTCGTCGCCGCCGCCGCCCCCTCCTTCGACGACCGCAGGCGTGTGGGAGCCAACGGGGGTCGGATCGCGCTGCTGAACCGCCGCGTCCCTCGCCCACTCGTACAATGGGTTGCCCACCAAGACCTCCAGAATCGTTAGCAGAGCCTCCGCGTTTGCTCGCAGCATGCGCATCGTCTGTTCAGCAACGCCGCGCAGAACGCCTGCGCCGCCGCGTGCAGAGTCGCTGAGTTTCGTGGGGGCAGCCGGCACATAGGAGGCCGGGGCAGCTCGTTCGCTGTCGCGCACGCACCTTCGACGCCCGTGACGCCGAGTCCGTCGACCACGTCGCGCGTGAGGCGGAAGGGGACACGTTCCGGTGTCTTGAGCAGCTGTCCCTTATCGAACGCGATCCCCAGGTCGATGTGGACCAGCTCAGCAGAGCGCTGGTCGAGCAGAATATTCGAACAGTGCCGGTCGCCCAGGCCCAGAAGGAACCCAACGATAGTGCTCGATCCGAGCGAGCGAGAGTAAGCAAGCCTGTGCTCAAACCACGCAGATGGATGCTCCCATCGCTCGAAAAAGAAGTGGTGCAGAACCTGTGGGCGGAGAGAAGTCACGGCTCGCTCTCCCTCCCCTCTCGCCCGCGCACCTGGCGCGCGCCCCTCACCCGCACGCGCGCGCACGGCGCGCCACACGTACAACCTCCAAACTCACGCCTCACCACCACCCTTCACCCGTGACCGCCCCAACCCCCGTTCCCGCCGCAAGCGCGGAAATGCACCGGTTTCAGACGATCCGTGATGTGGGCATACGCCGCTAGCTGAGCTGCCTTCACCAGCGGCTGGCGCTCCTGCACCTCCTTCATCTTCGCGCGCGCCGCTTGTGTGGTCATATCGCTCGGCCGAAACCGGCCATGAGCGCCAAGCAGCGTGCGAGTCGCGCCAACGAGGTATTGCGTGAGCGGGATCGTGTCTTCGACCCACTGCAGCACCCCGGCGGTCTGCGCGAGAGGCACAACGCGATACGTGCGCAGACGCAGTGCTCGCTGACGAGAGTTCACCTTGTGTAAGAGCACATTGACGAGCTCGAATGCTTGCTGCATCACTGCATCCTGCCTTGTGTCATCCTTGCCCTTCACGAGCTGTTTGTAAACGCAACCGTCGCTCCCCTCGCACTTTATGATCTTCGGGAGGTTGACACCGCCAGCAGTTTGAATCGACGGCTGCACTCCGCGGACGAGCACCTGATCGCTCCGCTGTGTGAGAACCGCAGCTTTAGCGGCACGACCGTTTTTCACCATGTCGTACAACGCAGTGCCCTTCTGCATTTCGAAGCGTCCCGTGCGCGCCTTCACTTTCTTCAGCAGCTCTGTGATGTCAATCCCGCTCCGCTTGGCCTTCACACGTGCCGCCTCCAGCTTGCGCACCTCCGGGGGGGGCACCCATGCGACTTGCAAATAGAAGTCGAAGAGGAAGCTTGTTGCCTCGATTACGCGGGCGGCCTTGCTGTCGTCAGAAGACAGCGTCGCGAGAAGCTCACGTGCTCCGAGTATCTTCTCTGCGCCGAGACCCACACGCGCTTCGTGCAGCGCGAATCGGTCGCCATTCGCCAGCGCGAGAAGGTGAGGGAGCACGGTGTGTACGTGCGCCGCTCCGGCGTAGCGCAAAATGTGTCGCAGGCCGTGCTGGAATCGGTCGGCGACGGCACCCTTGTTCAGGCGGGATGCTAGTTGGTTGATGAGCGGGAGCAGCTTGCGCGTCGGCAGTGCGCAAAGCTCCACCTCTGCTTCGTTCAGCCGATGTGGGTACCTGAACCATAGGCGAACGATTGCGAAGAGCGCTGCGTGGTCATGTCTGCCGCCGTAGCGAGCCGAGGCGGCGTGCTGCTGCAGCACCAGAGCGGCGAGGCGGAGCTGCAAAGCTGAGCGCTGCTGCGCAGCAGCTGCCGAGAGCTGTGCTCGCCGCTGGGTGCCCGTCACTTGGACTGCTGCGGATCGGTGCTGCGCCTCGAGCCATGAAGCGTAGGCATGGTGGGTTTCACAGAGCTCGGAGCGCGCCCACGCCGTGCTTGGGAGCGCTGTGCTGTGCTGTAGCGCCCGCTCAAAGAGATCCTGCACCACAGCGCCGTCAACGCTGGATCCGGCCTCGAGCCACAACGCGCTTTCGCGGCAAGCCTGCGCTATGACGCGCCGGCGCCACATCAACTTCAGATCCTCGGCGTCGGCGCGCGTTGGTATTTGCGCTTCGCGGACCGTCGCTGCAGACGAAAGCGCTGCCTCATGCGCGCCGGGGTCGCCCGCCATGCTCTGACGCCAGAGCAGTTGAGCGTGTTCCCACTCCGCAAGCAAGCGGATGGTATCGTCGAGCGCGAGTTCCCTGAGCTGGTATAGGGAAGCAGCAGCTGCTGCGAGGCAACCGGCGTCGCGTGCCGCACTTATTGCATGAAGCAGGACCGCGACGAGAGACTGATTCTGCGAGGTAAGACTGCACAGGGTCGCGTGGAGCGCGAGCACAGGCTCGAGTAACGCGTGAGTGCCACCGGCAGAGTCGTCAAGTGTGCGCCGGTGCTGCAGCTGCACATCCAATGGGCACGTGCACAAGGTCAGTAGAGTGGGCTGCTCCCGTGAGCCGCTCAGACCATGGGCGACGGCCAGCGCGTCGGTGCACATGCGCAACTGCGTTCCGATCCAGTGCGTGGATGCCCAGGTCTCGTCAGAGGCGTTCTCCCCGAGCTGTGCAACTAGCCCCTTCGTGCACGCCTCAAAGCGAGCTGCCGCCGCGTCCGGCCGTCCTTGATGCAGCAGGGCAAGCCCGCTGTGAAGCCGTTGGTGAAACCCAGTGGTCCCGAACGAAGGTGGCAGGGGCTGCCAGTTCCCGAGGCGCCACGCAGCTTCGGCCTGTTCTTCGCGCAGGCTTGCCAACGGCGATGCTGCTGCATGGCAGTCAAGGACGGCGGGCTCAGCGCGCGTTGAGGTGAATCGCTGCAGCATCATGGCACTCAGCTGCTCGCAGCCCCCATTGTGGAGCGCGTGCACGAGACGGAGTGCAGTTGCCGCAGCACTGCCAGGGCGCGCTTGCAGCGCCAGCTGCCGGTCGAGTAGTGGGAGTGCGCCCATCTCCTGCTCCTGGCGCAGCCTCGACACGGCTCCAGAATGAATGCTCATTGCAAAATCTGATTCCACGACGTCGGGCAGCAGATCGAGCAGCTGTTGCGCTCGCCCCGCGACGTGCAGAAGCGCTTCAGGTTTCAGCACCCCCTGTTCCTCTGCCCACGCCTCGAGCAGCTGCAGTGCACTCAGCGGCGATCCAGCGGCGCGCGCTGCCAGAGCAACGCGACGCAGATCCAAAGTCCGGAACAACCGAACCTCCCAACGGCGTGACGAGGAGTGGCTGCCTGAGACGGCACGCGCTTGGTCTCGAGGGTGCAGGTTGTGCGACGCGTGCGCGCGTAATTGTACCAGCACGGAGAGCATGAAATCGGCATGGTGTCTCAGATCTGGACACGGTTGCATCGCTGCAGTCGCTGTGTCAAAACAGCTCGTAAGTCCCTCGGCGAGTGCGACGCAGAACGAGTCCCGCGCGTCCTCCTCGAGCAGGGTGAACAAGGAGGGGAGCAGGCAGGCACGCGCGAGCTCGTAGCTGCGAGACGCGAGCGAGCGACACTGCAGAAGCTCCGGCTTGCGGCCGCAGTGTCGGAGTAGGGACTGCGTGAGCGAGCACACCCAGCGGTCGACCCTCTTACCTTCGATACACCAAAGATCGGGGCTCGTGACTGCAGCAGGCACGGCAGCGTCCATCTCGCCAATCGCAGTCTGAAGCGCATCGCGAGCAGCTGCACGCAGCGTGCTACCCGGATTATCGCCACGACTGCCGACCGTCGGCCAACTACGGTAGGCGTCGAGTTCGCTGCACACTATCGGGTGAGCCTCCTTTAGCACGGCCAATGCGTTCCCAAGATCGGTGCCTGAGCGGGGCCGCTTGGATAAGATGTGCTTGAGCGCCTCAACGGTGAGAAGCACAGTTCGCCCGTCCGGGTCGGCGAGAAAGCCATGCAAGAGAACCAGCACGCCTGAGAGGTCACTGGGCGCCGGCCCGCTCGGCGGCGCGCGGGCGGTGAAAGAGCGGCTGCTTGCATCGTGCGACGACAGAGTGCGCACACTCAAGCCGCAGGCAAGGAGGGCACACATGCTCTGCCCAAGCAACAAGCGGCTCTTGCCCGAGTCCGCGGCACGGCAAATGAGCAGAAGACGGCGAGCGGCCGCTGTTGCCGCTGCAACCAGCTTCGCCGCAGATTCGTCGGCGGAGGGTTCTTCGTTTGCGCACAGCTCCGTTCCGAAGGAGTGAAGCAGCGCAGCATTCAGTTGCCGGCGCACCTGGTCGTCGTGCAGGTGGTGGATCAAATCCTGAAGGCGCGAGACGAGTGCTAGTCCCACAGTCTCCTTTTGCGGAAGCGTTGCGAACGTACGGAGCATTAGCTCGAGCGACTTGGGCGAGTCCCGTTCGGCACATAACGCAACTAGCTCGGGAAGCTCGCGCTCGCGCAGCAGCATTCCCAGTCTCGTACGCTCCTCAGCAGGCGTGCGAACCACGACATGCTTCAGAAGCACGAAGGAAGCCTCCGTAGTTATGCGAGTGTTGGCGAAATCAACAAGCGCCGAGACAAGTGCCAGCGTATGACTTCGAATAAATGCGTCGCGAACATGAGTTCGATTGTCATAGTGCGCGGGTGTGGTTTCCATGATAGCGTCGAACAGCACACGTAGAACAGCGCAGCATCTCGCAAAATAGGCGCCAGTGGAACTTCTGTGTTGCGTCGTGCTCGCGAGCAAGTGCAGAAGCGCTTGCTGCAAATGACGCGCCAGTGCTACGAGTGGCGCATACTGCCCCTCGTGAGGTGGCAGGGCGAGCGGGAGGAGAGCTCCAGGGTGCAATAGCGCCTCCAGAGCCAACAGAGTGCTTGTGCGGCGCACCAGGCAATCAACGCCATGGTTATGCGGCGTAGAATGGCCGAAGTGGAGCAGCTGCACCAGATCGATCACGCGACCAGGGGTTGCGTAAAGCAATCGTTTCGACTCGGGACTGCAGTTCGTTTGAAGTCGGTTAAGGGCCGTGACCAAGGTACTTGGCTGATGTCCAAGGCTCGCCAATGTGGCGCAAGACAGCACCCCGAGCAGCACGGCATCAACTCGCTCGCTGCAGGCCTGGAGCACGTTCGGGATGTGGGAGCGGAGATCATTTTCCCATGCGCGCGTGCTGGCTGGAGGTTGCGCTTCCGGAAAGCACGCGCGCAGGTGTTCCTCCACGGCCCGCCCAATCTGCCCGTGGGGATGCGGGCCCTCAGGCTCGAGGAGCCATGCACCAATGAGCTGCGGTAACGCTCCACTCACAAGGTCCGTTGTGCAGCAATCGAGCTTGGTTGCCACGCGCTGCAGCAGACTGTCGCCATCTACACGGCCGTTTGCGCTTCGCAATGTCGCGACCACCATTGTCGGTATCACGAGGTGGCGGTGTTCACGGAGGAACCCCTGTAGCGCGGACGGCCCCGTCGGTACTGGCGGCTGCTGGTGCCAACGGCATGGTAGCTCCGAGAGTGCGCGCGCAGGCGACCCGTCGACCCACCATTCGATCAGGTCGCAAAGCTGGATCCTTAGGACTGAAGCAAGTCTGCCCTGCGATGAGGTGCGCTTCCACACGGCGGGCAGAAGCACACGCTCGTGCAGCGCAAGGCGAGGCGCTGAGACGTAGAGGAGACGCAGCACGCGCGAAAGGGCTGCTGGAGACATTCCTGGCGCGGCCAAGCACATCGACAGACACAGTACAGCAGAAAGGTTGCTTTCAAGCGAAGCATCGAGTACTTCCACATCCATCGCCGGCTCGAGCTCCAGGAGGAGCTGCTCGGAGGGGAAGCAAGCGAGCAGGGGCGTGAAGCGGGTCGCCAATTGCGGGTGAAGGCGAAGCACGTCGCCGTGGCGTTGCCTCCGCTCGTCGTAGAGGAGATGCACAATGCCGCGCGCGACTTCCTTGCGGATTTGCTCGTCGACCGGCGCGACTCCTGCCCGCGAGCAGACGGTCGCGAGAAACAGGAATTCCGTTGCCGCGTCGACGAACGCAAGCGCCTCGCTGTACGCTGCGCCACGGTGCAAGCGTGAAACGGCGTGCTTCATGAGGGTTGCGCAGCCGTCCCGCGCCTGCGCATTCGTATAGCACTTCTCCGCGAGCGACCTGCCCAAGTCTCGCGTTGCGAGGAGTACTCGGGACGCAACCTTCAGGCACATCGTGTGCATCTCCGAGTCGTGCTCGACCTCACGCAAAAGGCCTGCCAAGTGCAGCAGTGCAGAGCCGAAAACCCCGGCGCCAGGGTGCACAGCGGCCACTGCACACACTTGTACACGAAGCCCAGGCTCGACGGTATGATTCAGCGTCTCGAGCACTTTCTGCAGCGTTGCACTCGCGGGCACAGCTGAGCCCTCTCGCTCAGCGTCACAGAGGACCGTAAAGGCGGGAAGCCAGCACGCCAATGCACGCTCTGCACGTTGCTGAGCGCCAGAGCTGAAGTCCTCTTCGGTGTGACGATGACCATGGCCAAATACCAGGGCTGCAGGCTCGCCCGCACGCATGCGAGCGCATCGCGTGATGCGCTCAAGCACGCGCGCCGCAATGTCGTGCAGCAGGAGCTGACAACGTTTGCCCAGACGTGATGCGTGCGTCTCAAAGCCCGCTCGAGTGTCGCAGCCGTTCATGGTGGCCTCAGCGCCATCCGAATCCCGCGCACAGGGCTCACTGTGGCACCCTGTCCCTGTGTGTGAACGCGCGTTGAGTGCGAGAGCCGACGTATGGAGAGCTTCCAGCCACACGTGCACGAGGGCGAGGCTAGATGGGTCCATGGTGTCGTCAAGCTGGTCGAACAATGAGCTCCAGCTGCGTTCCATTGCCTTCAGGAGGGTCATCTCTGGCGATGCCGCGACAGAACCCGCGCTCCCGGGGGGGGCGTCACCCAGCCTCAGCAGCCAAGCCGCCAGACACGAGCGCTGCATGAGCGAACGGAGAGAGGCGTGCCGCTCCGACTCCATAGCGGATGCGAGGAGGGTGCACCCGCCGGCGAGAGCAGCCCGAGCGACGAGGGAGAGCGTCTCCCCCCCCGCCGGTGATGGTCGCTGCCGCCGCCGGCTCGAAGGATCGCTACCGCCCACGATGGGCAGGTGCGCTATGTGTCGAATCACGTCATCGATGTCTTGCATACCACCGTCCTCGGTGCCCGCATTTCCATCGACAAGTACGCTCCAGACTGCGCTCGTCTTGAAAGCAGACGAACCATGCGCTGCGCCTGCTGAGGCAAGGATGGCTCCCGTGCGCATTTCCAGCCACAGAGCCGCGGCGTCAATACGAGTGTCCCCGAAGTCCAAGTTTGTGGATTCGCGGAACACGGAAAACGACAGGGACCCTGGCTCGGGTGGGGGGGTGCTCTCGAGCAGCACACTGCCCACCTCGAGCATCTGCGGCGGGATAGCCGGCGAAAACGCACCCGTTGATGCTAGCGCGGCGACGAGCTGCTGCCTCGCTGCAGGAAGCCTGGAAAGCTGCGGCTTGGGTACGCGACACTCCGATGCCAGGGTCGGTATCGCCGCCAAAATCGAACACAAAAGCTGGGCGCGGATTTCAGAGATGTGCGTGAGCGTCGCGTTCGAGGTCGTCTCAACTGATTGTGCACCTACGGCGAACTCCACCCTAGCAAGCCGGTCCCATGCGAGCCGCCAGGCGGGCGTCGCAAACAGCCGAGAAGCCGAGGGCGAGACGGGCTTCATTGGGCGCGCCAACGCGCCGGCTGCGAGTGCGAGCAGTGACAGGAGGGCGTACAGCTGCGCGCCACGCTGCTCTTCCTCAACTGGGTGCACTGCTTCTGGCAGCAAGATGCGGAGGACCATCGCAGCAGCCGCTGGCGGAACGCGGGGAATTTTCTGCAGGGTGCGGCAAAGCACGAGGGCTCGCCGTGACGTGTCGCAGGTCGCCCTGACGAGCCGTGCACTTCTCTCGGCTTTGGCGGACGCGGAGCTCCCCTTGACCCACAAGCAGCTGAATGTGCTCAACCACGGCGCGAGCAGCTCGCACGCCCCACGCGAATGGCCCGCACGTGGGGTCTTCTTGCTCGCGTGCAAGAAGCCGGATTCCTCGCGATGCACTTCGCTCGTTCGCCCGAGGCCAAGGATGGCATTGTCCACCAAGGTCAGGTCAGCGGCGAGGTCGAGCGTGCAGGATGCTGGGCGCAAATCCTTGCGCGGAGGCTGCGTACGGTGTCGGTACAGCACTTCGTGGGCGAGACGCGAGGGGGCGACGCCACTCGGCCTGAGCATCACAGCCTGGCCGCCCTCAACCACGCCCACTTCACGACGGAGCAGCGCGAGCGCCCCGATCAGCACAAGGCGCGGCGGCGGCCGGCCGTTCAGATTGGAGAGCCGAAGCAGCAGTCGGCAAAATTGAAGCAGCTCGAAGCCGAGGAGTCGGTCTGACACCGGCAATGCCGATGCGAGCCACCCCTGCAAGCTCGGTGAGTCGACGAAGCGGTGCCACACCGCTTCGAGATCGCTCGCTGCCTGGCGGCGGAGGAGGGCATTCACACCAGCCCAAAGCTCTGGCAATATCGCGTGGCGCTCTTTGACTCCGAAGCAAACGCAGTGAGCCAGAGGCATGCCTTGGCCCTTCCTCGGACCCTGCCCGGAGCAAGAGCACTTACACCGCCCGAGAAAGGCCACCATCTTCTCCAGGAGCCCGCCCGTCGTTTGCCATGGAAGTGAGTACGGGAAGCTGACAAGAAGCTGGCCGAGCAAGCGCGCAGCCAAGCCGAGCTTCGTGGACATCCCATGCTCAGAAGTGGGCAGCAGCGCCGCCCAGCAAAGGGAAACGTGCTGCTGCGCGAGCCTCAAGGCCCGATCGTGCCCCATCTCGCGGAAGTACTCACCCTGCGCGCTGAACCGCAGGAGAATATTCCAGAACTGCTCGACCACAATCTGCTTGGTGTTCACCTGCGTCTCCACGAGAACAGCGGTCTTCTCTACCACGTCTGCGCTGAAGCGCGCTCCACATTCATGAGCGCGCTCGACCAGCGTTCCTAGGCCGCTGACGAGGTGGGGGCTGTCGGATCCATTCACGCGGTGGAGCCCGACCACGCAGGCTTTGAAGATCGTCGACCACCCGTTTGCACTCGACGATACAGCATTGAGCAACGGGATGAAGCGCGCGGTCGACAAGCGCTCGACCAGAAGGCACATGACATCGGTGAGCTCCGAGAGAGATCTCGAGGATGAAAGGCGGTGTGCCAGCTCCTCGATTTCGCCGGCCATCATCGAAGCAGAGCTGGAGGCTAGATAGCTCGGGCGCTAGGAAGCTTAGTTACATTCGAGCTTTGTAAGTAAGTAAGAAGCCCCCCGGGCAAGGTGAAAGGTCCTGCCCCCCACCCTCCTTATTTTTGTAGTACGCGGACATCCCGAGGCGCGACCGCATCAACCCGCCTCCTTCCTAGACCGACGGATCGTGTCGATCAGCCGGCCGAGTTGCACATGTAACTATTGTCTTACGTTGTCTTACCTGACGTTGACGTTATTAAGAACGCGCTAGGCGCATCTTTCGGACCACTGTCTTACGTTACGTTACACGTGATCGTATCTCCCAAGATGAAGGGCGCCTCGCAAAGAGTGGCAAAATGCCTTCTGCCGCTCGCCCATCACCTTGTTGCCGCACCGGATGCCGAGGTACCGCGCACGGCAGTCCGACTCACACGCGATGCGCGCAACCGGCGGCGCGCCGCGTGCTCCGAGCACAAGTTCGTAGGCGCGCGTCTCCCATGTCCGCAGGTGCGCAGCCGGCACCTCGGCAAGCGCGGAGCACACCTGCAGCACGCCATAGAGCTCCTCAGCGAATCGGCCGGCGTGTTCCAGTGCCGTCCAGACGCTCCCGCCGCCTTCGTGCAGCTCGCACAGCCGCAGCTCGCTGTGAACGGTGCCCGCGGCATCCGTCACCGGCACCAGCTGCGCGTACCTTCGCGGAAGATCCACCCTTGGCATCCAGTCGCACGCGTGGAGCGCCAGGAGCGGGTCCGACTCGCCTCGCGCGAGAGGGCCCGATTCCCCTCGCGTACGTCGCAGCTTCTCCAGCTTCGAGCTGCGCCCAGGGTCCGCGTGCAAGGCGCACGGCAGCAACTCGTACCCGCGCCGAGCAGCAAGTCTGAGCGCGATGTGGGAGTTTCCGCCGTGGTTTCCGAGGGCGCCGAAAGGAGCGGCGGTGGGTAGAACGCTCGGCCGTGACTCCAGTGTCGCAGGCGCCCACTCATGAATGAGCGCGCCCATCTCGCAGAGGGAGGCTGCGAGCAGCTTGTGCAATTCGACCTCACGCGCCTCGGCGCTGCGCAGCTCGCTACATACGGCGGCGTGGTTCCCGCCGCCGCCGCTGTCCGCCACGTGACTAGCGCGCTTCGCCTCCGCAACCACGCAGCGCAGACGTGCGCACTCTGCAGCCGCCACCCTCCAACTTGCGTCGAGAGCAACTCCTGCCCGGACAGCTTCGATCCGCCCACTCCGCCGGTGCTGGGACTCGCTCAGCGCAGATTCCTGTTCGCGCAGAAGCACGCGGTCGATCATGTGTTCTTGTTGAAGCGGCCCGGCACGCAAGTAGGAATTCCTACTGACCATTTCTGAGTAGAGCTACAGTAGTCAACTTTCTGACTCTACTCGCCTACTTTGCGTGCCGGGCTCTGAGGTGGCCAACGCGGGCGCGGGGGCGTGGTGACTGGGGTGTGTTGAGGTGTGTGTGAGAGAGGAATATAACGCGGAAGGGGCGCCAGTCCTGAACTCACAGCGACTCGGACATGACAAAAAACGCGCGCGACAACGCCATTTTTGCCCGGCGTCGGCTGCGTCAGCGGGATGTGGCCGGTGCGGGCTGCGGCGGCAGCCGTCGAATCGAAGGGCTGCAGGGAGGTCGAGCCCCAGCTAGGCGTAATGTGCGTGGCGGTCATCGTCGGTAATCAGGGTCGTCGCCCGGCGCGAGCCTTTGGCCGAGTTGGGAGCCCTGTTGGCGTTGCTTCCCTTTCGAGCGCCGTCCATTGCCGCCGCCGCCGCC
>MDTD01031288.1_pt1 | contig 12113 bp, 13 predicted proteins | sample 811221 | NCBI WGS metagenome assembly MDTD01 (sample SAMN05326646, study PRJNA326480) | marine metagenome | isolation source: seawater | place: Pacific Ocean: South West | collected 2011 | reverse complement strand
TTCTAATAAGGCAACTTTAAAATGAATAGTATAATTTTTAACTATCTAGTACGAAATTTTTTATCAAAAGTATTTATTGCTATTTTAGTAACTTATAGTTTTAGTTTAATATTGAACTTATTTGAAGAAATTGAATTTTTCAAAGAATCTGACGCAGATATCCTTCAGCCATTAATATTATCAAGTATATTTATTCCTAGTTTAATAATTAAGCTCCTTCCTTTTATAATATTTTTCTCAAGTATGTGGTTTATTACTAAAATAAAAAATAACAAAGATCTTTTAGTTCTCAAAGTTTATGGATTTTCAAATTTAAAAATATTTTTAATACTTGCTACAACATCTTTTTTGCTAGGCTGGCTGATTTTAATAATCGCAAATCCTATTACTTCTTCCATGGTTATGTATTATGAGAAAACTAAATCTCAGTATGCCCGAGATATTGATCATTTAATAACATTCAATAAGAATGGATTATGGATCAAAGAAAATGTAGACCAAGGAGAGAGAATTATAACTGCCGAAAAGCCAGAAATGTATGATTTAATAAATGTCACTATTTTTCAATTTAATAATGACTATGAACTAACTTCAAAAATTTTTGCCAAGAAAGTGAATATCAGAACAAAAAATTGGGTTCTAGAAGATGTTATAATTTCGAATCTCAAGGATGAAAATTTTAGTAAAAATAAAGTTGAAAAATTCTTAATTGACTCTAATTATGATTATGCCAAAATAAATACTCTTTTCAATAATGCCGATACAGTTTCTTTTATAGATTTAACTTTAAATAAAAATAAGATGGTTGAAATAGGTTACAACGAAACATTCTTGAAAGAAAGCTTGCATTCAATGCTTTCAATTCCCTTTTTCTTATTTTTAATGACTGCTTTAGCAACCGTACTTGCGATGGTTTCGCTCAGAAGATACGAAGGGTTTAAATTTTTTATAATAGGTTTTTTAATTAGCGTTATAATATATTATTTTAAAGATTTTTCTTTAGCATTAGGTAGAACTGATAGAATTCCAATAATATTAGCTATTTGGTCCCCTGTTTTAGCATTAAGTTTTTTCACTTTTGTAGGAGTTTTGCAGATAAATGAAAAGTAAAATTTTAATGATAATATTCACTTTTTTTTTCAATCAAATCCTGATTGCTGAAAATATTAAAATTAGTGCAAAGAATATAACTATAGATAAAAATAAGAAAACTTCAATTTTTGAAAACGAGGTTTCTGTTTTAACTGCTGAAGGTGATGTGGTTAAAAGTGATTTTGCTGAATATAATAAAGATAGTGGGATTTTAATTTTAAAAAATAATATTTCTTTGAATGATAAATACAACAATATTTTAACAACTAATTATGTCGAATACAGAGAAAAACAGAAAATTTTTTTAACTAAAGGTCCAACTAAGATAATAACTTCTGAAAAGTATATTTTAGAGAGTAAAGACTTGATAGTTAACAAGAAGGAAAATTTAATCTTTTCTGAAGATGAGACATATATAATTGATCAAGAAAAAAATGAAATTTTTTTAAGTAATTTTAAATATAATACAATAAGAAATTTTTTTAAATCTATTGGAAATATTAAAGTAGAGGATAAAAATAATAACCTATATAAATTTTCACAAGTTTATATAGATACAAAAAAAAAGGAGATTATCGGAACTGATATAAAAGCCTATTTAAACCAAGATGAATTTAAAATTAAGAAAGAGAATAATCCAAGAGTTTTTGCAAACTCTATGATTTTTAGGGAAGAAAAAAGAAGTTTTGAAAAAAATATTTTTACTCTTTGTGGTTATAGAGAAAATGATAAATGTCCTCCTTGGTCTATTCAATCTACAAAAATGCTTCACAACAGTGAAAAAAAAACAATATATTATGATAACGCTTTGTTAAAAATTTATAATATTCCTATTTTTTATTTTCCTAAACTATCTCACCCTGACCCGTCAGTAGATAGAAGATCAGGTTTTTTATTACCCTCATATTCAGATACTAAGAACTTAGGCTCTAGTATTTCAATCCCGTATTTTTTTGCTATTAATCAAGATAAAAATTTTACATTAACAAACAAGCTTTACGCATCTGAAAATCCATTATTCACAGGTGAATATCATCAAGTATTTAAGGACTCTTACCTAATGGTAGATTTGGGATATACAGAAGGTTATAAAAAAAATAACGGTCAAAAAAAATCAGGTAAAAGATCTCATTTTTTTTCAAATTTTGTAAAAGAGTTTGAAGACATCAATGGCTCAAAAAGTTCTTTTAGTCTTTCTGTGCAAGATACTTCGAACGACAAATATTTAAAACTTTACAGAGTAAAATCTAATTTAGTTGATTATGAAAAAGATAATCTCGAAAGCACTTTAAATTTTACTCATGAAAACGAGGATTTATTTTTAGGGTTTAACGCTGCTGTTTACGAAACACTTAAAGATTCTTACAATGATAAATACGAATATATTATTCCAGAATTAACAATTGATAAAAATTTATTTAGCAATAATGAATTTGGAAATCTTGATTTACAAACAAATTTTAAAGTTCATAATTATGATACAAACAAACTAACGAGTTTTTTAATAAATGATTTTGATTGGAATTTTAAAGATTTCAATTTCAAATCTGGTTTAAAAGGTAAATTTTTAGCTAATGTACGAAATATAAATTATGAAGCTAAAAATATCGATATATATAAAAGAGATACGACAAATGAATTGTACGGTGCTTTGGGATATTTAACACAGTTGAACCTAGAAAAAACAAGTAATGATAAAAAACATAAGTTAAAGCCAAAAGTTTTATTCAGGTATTCTCCCAACAACAATATGAGAAAAGAAGATTCTGGTTCAACATTAAGTCCAATAAATGCATTTAATATAAACAGGCTAGATAGTACAAATAATTATGAAACGGGCTTTAGTACAACACTGGGATTAGATTATGAAATTTTGAGAAACTCTAAAGAGTTTGATTTTTCAATTGCACAAGTTATTAACGAAAAAGAGAATAAAAAAATGCCATCAAAAACTAGTTTGGATGAGAAACTTTCGGATTTGGTAGTAAGTTCTAATTATAAATTAAATGATAAATTTGAACTTAGTTATAACGGGGCTATAGATCAAAATTATAAAGATATAAATTATAGTGATATAGGAACACAAATTAATCTTAATCCAATCAAAATTGATTTCAACTATCTCGAGGAAAATAAACATGTTGGAGATCAGAAATATTTTAAAACTAAGTTAAGTTATGAAAAAGACAATGCCCAAATAAGCTATGAGGCAAAAAGAGATCTAATAACAAATTCCTCTGAATTTTACAACTTAAGTTACGAATATATAAATGATTGCTTAAGAGCAGGATTGGTATACAGAAGGGAGTTTTATTTAGACTCTGAAATAGAACCGGAAGACTCTTTAATGTTTAAGATAACACTTACTCCATTTGGTAATATAGATACCCCATCATTTAATTAATGAAGTATAAGATATCAGTAATAATTACCTTAATAATTTTATTTTTAAATAATAATCTTTATGGATTTAACAGTAAAATTATAGTCAAAGTCGAAGATGAAATAATTACCAACTATGATTTAAAGAATAAAATTTTAATTACTTTAATATTAGCTAATCAAGAAATAAATCAACAAAATATAGATGAATTAAAAAAAGCTGTTTTAGATCAACTAATTAATTTAAAATTGAAAAAAATAGAATTATCAAAATACAAAATAAAAAAAGATGAAGGAAGAATAAATTCATATTTAAAATCTATTTCTGGAAATAATATACAAAATTTTAAGAATAAATTTTTTGAAAACAATTTAGATTTTGAATTATTTTTAGATGAGGTAGACACAGAAATTAGATGGCAGCAACTAATTTACTCACTTTATGAAAAAAAAATTGATATAAATGAAGCTATTGTGGAAGTGGAAGTTGAAAAAATAATTAAGGAGAGATCTAATGTGGAGGAATTTGAATTATATGAAATTGAAATTAATTCAAACTTAGATGTACCTGATAAACAGATTATTGAAGATATATTGAAAAAAATTAATACTATTGGATTTGAAAATTCTGCGCTAAATTTTAGTACATCAACAACCTCATCACAAAAAGGTTACTTGGGTTGGATTAATGGAAAAACATTATCAAAGGAGATCTATTTAATTTTATCAAAAATGAAAATAGGTGAAGTTTCTAAACCTATAAAAAAACAAAATAATTTTCTTTTTTTAAAATTAAATAATAAAAGAACTATAAAACCAGAGCAACTGGAGATAAAAAAATTAAAAAGTGATATTATTGAAAAAAAAAAGGCTGGACTTTTTAATTTATATTCACAGAGCAGATTATCAAAATTAAAAAATAACAGTTTTATACAATATTAATGAAAAAAAAAATTATAATATTTAGCGGGGAACCAAAAAGCATTAATCCCGAATTAATTTTTAAAAGTTGGAAAAAAATCAGCAATAATCTTAAGAAGCAAATTTATGTAATATCAAACTATAGATTATTGGTAAACCAATTCAAATCTCTTAAATACAAGATCAAAGTAAAAAAAGTTGAGAATATCACTGAATGTGAAAATGACATTTTTTTAAAAGTGATAAACGTAAATCTAAACTTTAAAAATTTATCGTCATTAAAGCAAAATGATATAACTTATTTTATTAATCATGGTCTTTCTTTAGCTCATGAACTAGGATTAAAAAAAAATGTTAAAGGAATTATAAATTGTCCAATAGATAAAAATCACTTAAATAAAAAGTTTTATGGTGCAACTGAGTTTTTCGCGTCTAAATGCTCAATAAAAAAAAATTCAGAGGTAATGCTAATAAACTCAAAGGAATTCTCTGTCAGTCCTATTACTACACATGTAGACCTAAAATACGTCTCGAAAAAGCTAAACTCGAATTTAATAATCAACAAAATAAAAACTATCAATTCATGTTTTAAAAATATTTTTAAAAAAAAACCGAAAATAGCAGTATTGGGATTAAATCCCCATAATGCTGAATTTAAAAGTAATTCAGAAGAAAATAAAATTATAGTTCCTGCAATAAAAAAACTTAAAAAATTAAAGATTAAGTTAGATGGCCCTTTTGCAGCTGATACATTATTCGTGAATAAATATAAGAATTATGATGTAGTTGTAGGAATGTTCCATGATCAAGTTATTACACCTTTTAAAACATTATATAAATTTGATGCAATTAACATCACATTAGGTTTGAAATATTTAAGAGTTTCACCAGATCATGGAACTGCTGTAGATATTGTTGGTAAAAATAAATCTAATGTAAATAGTTTACTAGATTGTATTTATTTTATAAAAAAATACGGTAAATGAATTTTCTAAAAAAATCATTAGGACAAAACTTTTTACAAGATAAAAATATAATAACAAAAATTATTAATATAGTTAAAATTAAAAATAAAAATATTATTGAAATTGGACCGGGAGAAGGAGCATTAACTGATCAAATTATAAAATTTGAACCAAAAACACTTTTTTTGATTGAGAAAGATTTCAAACTTTACAATCAATTAAAATCAAAATTTAAAAATAAAAAATTCGTAAAAGTTTTTTGTAATGATTTCTTAAAATTCGATTTTGAAAAAATAATTAGAAAAAACACAATTATTTTTGGAAATTTACCTTATAATGTTTCTTCTCAAATATTTGTAAAACTATTAAAATGTAAATTATGGCCTCCTAAATATAGTGACTTAATTCTAATGTTTCAGAAAGAATTAGGAGAAAAAATAATCGCGAAGTTTCCTTCTTCAAAATATGGAAGATTATCAATTTTAACAAATTTAATGCTTGATTTAAAAAAAAAATTTATTGTTTCGCCTAATTGTTTCAAGCCAATACCTAAAGTAAAATCTATGGTTTTACATTTTAAGCCCAAACCTAAAAAAATAGCAAACCTAAGTAACATTAGTAATTTAGAAAAAGTTACAAATATTCTTTTTTCTAATAAAAGGAAGATGATTAATAAAAATATGAAAAAGATTCTTAGTCCGGAGGAAATTAATCAAATTAAGGGCATTAAAATGAATATTAGACCCTCTGAGATTAAACCTGATATTTATTATAAAATTACAGAGATTTTTGAGGGTAAATAGATGTTTTTTTTTTAAAATTTATAATTATATTTTCAATTTGTTTAAAACAAACTTCAAGATTTTTATTTATAATAATGAAGTCATAATCGTTCCAATGTTTAATGTCTTCGTCAAAAGAATTGAATCTTTTTCGTATTTCTTTTGGTGTATTTTCATCACGACTTAATAGTCTTTTTTTCAGTTCCTCTTTACTATGTGTAATAAGATAAATTTTTACTAATTTTAATTTTTTAAACTTAGACAATTGTTTTGTGCCCTGCCAATCAATATCAAATATAATATCATTCTGTTTAAGTGTTTGATCAACATTCTCTTTCAAAGTTCCATAATAGTTCTCATAAATTTTTGCATGCTCATAAAAGCTGTTTTTGGCTATTAATTTTTGAAATTCTTCTACAGAGACAAAATAATAATCAACACCATTAACTTCGTTAGATCTAGGTTTTCTAGTAGTGTGTGAAACTGAAATCTTAAAATTGTTATATTTTTGTTGAATTTTTTTTGTCAAGGTGGTTTTTCCGACACCAGACGGAGAGGAAAGTATAACTAATATCTTTTCTCCTTCATTATACATTTATTTACTTTTAAAAATTAGCTTGCTTTGCTTTCAATAAACTTTATCGCATCTCCAACAGTTAGAATTTTTTCTGCTTCGCTATCTGAGATTTCTGATCCAAATTCTTCTTCAAAAGCCATTACTAATTCAACAGTATCTAAACTGTCAGCACCAAGATCATCAATAAAGCTGGACTCTTCTGTAACTTTTTCTTCTTCAACACCTAAGTGATCTGCAACTATTTTTTTGACTTTGCCTTTTACATCTTCTGACATGAGTTCCTTTCGTAGTTTTTATAATTCTTAATAAATTATTAATTTAAATTGTCAAGCCATATACATTCCGCCATTAACATGTATCGTTTCACCGTTGATATATTTTGCCATATCAGATGCCAAAAAAGCTACACAATTTGAAACATCTTCTCCAGTTCCAAGGTCACCTGATGGAATTTTATCTATCAATATTTTTTTAAATTCGTCATTTATCTTATCAGTCATCTCTGTTTTTATAAAACCAGGTGAAACACAGTTGATATTGATATTTTTTTTTGCATATTCAATGGCTAAGCTTTTTGAAAAAGCAATAATACCTGCTTTTGAAGCAGCATAATTTGATTGACCTAAATTACCAGTGTGTCCAACAATGGAGGTAATGTTGATTATCTTACCCTTTTTTTTTCTTAACATTTTTTTTATCGCATACTTACACATTAAAAATGTCGAAGTTAAATTTATGTCTAAAACCTTTTTCCAATTATCCTCGGTTAACCTAATAGATAAATTATCTAGTGTTATACCGGCGTTATTAACAAGGATATCTAGTCCATCAACTTTTTGATCCATTTTGTTAACAAATTCCTCGATTTTTTTGTGTTCATCCAATTTAAATTTTTCAATGTGAATGTCTGGAAATTCTTTCTTTAACGAAGATAACTTATCTTCATTTGTTCCTGTTGCGATTATAGTAGAACCTAATGAATTAAATTTTTCAACTAAACTGTTTCCTATACCCCCAGTTGCTCCAGTGATCAAAACTTTTTTATTTTTTAAATTCATTAATCAAATTTTTAATATCAGTAATTGAATTAATTGAAAAGCAATTAGCATCTTTAATAGTTCTTTTAACCATTCCTGTGAGAGCTTTACCAGGACCAATTTCAATAAAATATTTTACACCCAAATTAGACATATTTACTAAACTTTCTCTCCATTTAACAGTTGAGAATATTTGATCAATTAACAATTTTTTGATTTTGTCCGAACTTTTCTCAGCTTTTGCTGTGACATTATTTATTATTTCAAAACTTGGATCTTTAAATTGAACGTTATTTATTTTATTTTTCATTATATCAGCTGCAGGCTTCATAAGTGCACAATGAAAAGGCGCGCTTACTTTTAAAGGAATAAATCTTATTTTTTTTTCTTTAAGATTTTTTTTTAATTGATCTACCTTTTCTTTATCACCACTAACTATGACTTGACCTTCAGCATTATCATTAGCTATTTCACAAACTCCTTCCATATCTTTGTCTTCTTTTAATAATTTATTTATATCTTCAATTTTTAGGCCAAGAATAGCAATCATGCTTCCTTTTCCGACAGGAACTGCCTCTTGCATCGCTTTTCCTCTCTCATGTAATAAATATAATGCATCACTAAAATCTAGAGCGTCTGAACATACTAAGGCACTATATTCTCCAAGAGAATGGCCTGCAAAATATTTGATAGATTTATAATCAAAATTAAATTCATCTTTTAAAACTTTAAAAATTGAATAACTAACTATTAAAATTGCAGGTTGAGTATTTTTTGTTAATTTTAGTTGATCTTCTGGTCCTTGCAATATCATTTTTGAAATAGAAAAATTTAATTTTTCATCAGCTTCTTTAAATATTTTTTTTACTAAATCAAAATTATTGTAAAACTCAGATCCCATACCTACTATCTGTGAACCTTGGCCTGGAAACAATAAAGAGCTCATTTTTTTAAGTTTTTATCAGTAATTATTAGTGTTGATATAATCAACTATTATAGTATAAACCAGTTTTTATAAATAATTATTAACACAAGAATTATAATCATATTATGGCGTTCTACGAAAATACAATAGTTGCTAAACAAGATTTGTCTGAAAAAGATGTTAAAAATTTGATCAAAAAATATGATGAAATTATCAAAAACTCATCTGGTAAAGTGATAAAAATTGAGGAATGGGGACTTTTAAACTTATCAAAAAAAATAAATAATAATAAAAAAGGATTTTTTATTCACTTCAAATTTGAAGGTGTTAAGGATACCTTAGATAAAATTAAAAATAAAATTGACGTAGACGCATCAATTATTCGAAATTTGACGGTGAAATACAATAAATTAGACAAAGATACCGAATATTTTAAAAAATAATAAAAAATGAAAAAGAAAAATAGAAAATTCCAAAAAAGAGGTGTTAACGTTCTAAATAACCTTAGCTTATTTCAAAAAAATGATAGTAGATTTTCGCGAAAGAAATGCCCTCTTTCATCAAAAAATGCTCCGGTGATTGATTACAAAAATGTTAGTTTGTTAAGAAAATATATATCTGATAATGGAAAAATTATGTCTTCTAAAATTACTTCAGTTTCATTTAATAAACAAAGAAAGCTCACAAGAGAGATAAAAAAAGCAAAATTATTAGGATTGATATAAATGAATATAATTTTATTAGAAAATATATTAAACTTAGGAAAAATTGGAGATAAGGTTAAAGTTAAAAATGGTTACGGTAGAAATTTCCTTTTAAAGTATGGAAAAGCTCTAAGATTTAATAAAGAAAATCAGAATTTTGTTGAAAAAAAAAAGATGAGCTAAATAAGAAAAATTTAGAAGTTAAAAATAAGTTTTTAGCAATCTCAAAAATAATCAATAATAAAACCTTCAATTTTTATAAAGAAAGTAAGGAAAATGGTGAATTGTACGGCTCTATCAAACCTAAAGAAATTACAAACCTAATTAAAGAAAAAGTAAATGCCGAAGTTAACCCCTCTCAAATAATTTTAAAAGACGAACTCAATAAAATAGGCATATTCAAAGTTGAAGTAAATTTTCATACAGAGGTAAAAGCCAATATATCTATCAAAATAGATAAAATACAATCTAGATAACTTCTCCACAGACGGCTTAAAAAAGTGTGTAACTTTTTTCTTTAAAGCTCAAAACTTTTTCATATTATGCTTTGGTGGAAGAAATAAAGTCTATTCAAAATAATTTAGAAAACAAGCAACCTTCAAATATAGAGGCAGAACAAGCGCTATTAGGCTCAATCCTTGTTAATAATGATATTATCGATGAAGTGTCTACAATTGTAAGCTCAAACATATTTTATGATCCGGCACATATAAAAATTTATGAGGTTATTGAAAATTTAAATAATAAAGGAATGATAGCCAATCCAATAACTTTAAAAAATTTTTTTGAAAAAGACAATATGCTAAAAGAAGTTGGTGGCACAGAATATTTAGTTAAACTTACTAGATTTTCTGGATCAGCAAAACAAGCTATTGATTATGCGAAAATTATTCATGAAATGTATTTAAGAAGAGAGCTGGTTCTTATATCTGATAAGCTGTCTAATGATACAATAAATGCAAATTCACAAGAGCAAAACGCGGAAAATATAATCGAAAATACTGAAAAATCTCTTTTTGATTTAGCTGAAAGAGGAAGCTTCTCTCAATCTTTTTTAAAGTTTAATCAAGCATTAGATCAGACAATTGAAATGGCAACTTTAGCAATGAAAAACGATCAAGGTTTAGTCGGCGTACCAACAGGTTTGACTGATTTAGATGAAAAGTTAGGAGGACTTCACAAATCCGATTTAATTATTATAGCAGGAAGACCCTCAATGGGTAAAACAGCTTTAGCAACTAATATTGCTTATAATGCTGCAAAACATATTTTAAAAAGACAAGAAAAATCCTCAATAGCTTTTTTCTCATTAGAGATGTCCTCAGAACAATTATCTACAAGAATTTTATCAGAACAAGCTAGAATAAAATCTGACGATATTAGACGAGGTAAAGTTACCGAAGAAGAAATTAATAGATATATTGAAACTTCACGAAATATTTATAATTTGCCTTTATACATTGATGAAACACCCGCAATAACGATTGCAACACTTAGTAATAGATCCAGAAGAATTAAAAGATTGTTTGGTTTAAGCCTAATAGTAGTTGATTATATTCAATTAATGAGATCTAGCTCCAGTAAAAATGAAGGTAGAGTTCAAGAAATTTCTGAAATAACTCAGGGTCTTAAAGCTTTGGCTAAAGAACTCTCGGTTCCAGTTCTCGCTTTATCTCAATTATCAAGAGCAGTTGAACAAAGAGATGATAAACAACCACAACTAGCTGACTTAAGAGAGTCTGGATCTATTGAACAAGACGCGGACGTCGTAATGTTCGTTTATAGAGAAGCTTATTACTTAGAGCGAAAGCAGCCTAAGCTTGGATCGATTGAACATGCTGAATGGCAATCAAAAATGAATGATGTAAATGGCTTAGCAGACATAATTTTAGGTAAACAAAGACATGGCCCAACTGGAACTGTGAAGGTAGAGTTCGAAGGAATTTACACAAAATTCAAAGATTTAAACAATAATTAGCAGTAATTTTCTCTTTAGTTATAAAATAATTAGGATATATGTGAAATGATCTCATGTTTGCTAGTATTTACAAAAAAATAATAATAGATTTTTCAAAAATAACTCTTGCTTTCTTAATAATTTTAATCATTTTTTCATTTTATCAAGCAAGGAATTTTAACTTAGATGCATCCTCTGATGCTCTTTTGCTTGAGGGCGATCCTGACCTAAAATATTTAAGAGAAGTAAACGAAACATATGGATCTAAAGATTTCCTAGTTTTAACATATACACCGGTAACAAGTTTTACTGAAAAAGAAACTATTCTAAATCTTCAATTACTTAAATCCAAAATTGAGAAATTAACTTGGGTCGATAGCGTTATGACAGTTATCGATGTACCTTTATTAAAAAGCACTGATGAAGGTTTAATAGAAAGATTGAAGAACTATAAAACTTTAGCTTATCCGGAAATTGATAGATTAAGAGGTTTTGAGGAGATAGTTAATAGCCCAATTTATAAAAACTATGTAATAAGTGAAGATGGCAAAACATCTGGAATTGTTGTTTATCTAAAAAAAGATGAACGATTAGCTGAGTATATAAAAGTAAAAGATAAATACTTTAATCAATCAATTGAAATAGGATTATCCAAGCAAGAAAAAATAAATTACAAAAAATTTATTAAAGAGTATGAAGAATATAAAAACTTATACAATTTAAGAAATCATCAAAATATAACTGAAATCAGAGATGTAATAGAAAAATACG
>MDTD01048853.1_pt1 | contig 12115 bp, 17 predicted proteins | sample 811221 | NCBI WGS metagenome assembly MDTD01 (sample SAMN05326646, study PRJNA326480) | marine metagenome | isolation source: seawater | place: Pacific Ocean: South West | collected 2011 | reverse complement strand
TTTTTTTATTATGTAATCCTGTACAAATAATTAAATTAGTACATTTGTAAACATCCCCTGAATCTGTAGATATTTCATGTTGACCTTGAACTTTTATAACTTTTGTTATATTAACTCCATAAATAATATTTTTTTCTATGTCGAACTTTTTAACATAATTTTTCAAATATAAATAGTACTCATTAGAATGTGGAAAATGAGGGTAAGATTTTGGAAATGGGAAATCTGAAAAAAAACTTACCCCGGCGGAGCTTGACATTATTGTCTTTTTAGTAACAGTTGTTATATTTTCATCATCAGAATAAGCCCATATACCACCTAAAACATTTCTCTTTTCTAAAATTACATGTTCTATGTTGTTTTCTGATAAATATTTACTCATTAAAATCCCACTTAATCCTGCTCCAATTATTATAGTACCATGATCCATTTATTATAATAAACATTTTAATAGTAATTCATATACTTACAATTAAAATATTTAAATTTTTCTTTAAAATACATTGTCTTCTTTAGCTAATAAATACATTCCAGCAGATTCACTGAAATTAATTTCTGAACTTTGGAAAAAATGTCTTACGGGACCTAAAGTCTTAGGGTCTATTCTTTCGTAACATTTACCGTATTTATACATAATATCTTCTACGTTTTTAAAAGCTTTATCAACTGTACCTGATAATATATTAACATGATTACAAGCAGCTTTCATTAACCCATTAACCCATGGCCAAAAATGTCTATTATGATAATCTTGTAAACCTATAAGATAAAGAGGTTTATAAATATATTTACTAGGTAATTCTGGAAGTACAACTGGTACCATTGGTTTTTTGTTATTGTTTTCCATATGTATGAGTATAGACGAGGCTTTTTCTCTATCTATTATGTCAAATAAAATAGCTAATGCATTCCCAGCTGTTTCAAGATAATCCATATTAGGGTATATTTTAAGATATTTACCATTCCAAAATTTATCAATAAAACTTTTTTTATGATTATTGTAATTCAACGTGTTAAGAACATAAGGTTTTGAAAGAGCTTTGTTAATATTTGACATACATTCCATAGATTTTAACATAAAAACATTTGAAAAAAGAGATGCTCCATTAATAATGAATGTATCATGCCATGTATCAAAATATTCTCCATGTAATAATTTATCTCCATGAATATTTTTTAAATTATAATTAAAAGCTTTCATACAAGGTACATAAAATTTTTTTAAAACATTTAAATTGTTTGAAAGTTTGTACAATAAATAAGTTAAAACTATAAATTGTGAATTACTGTCGCTAGGTTCTTTAAAAGCTTTATCATCTTCATAAACGGCTACTTTACTTCCTATATCTATTCCAAATAAGAATCTTATACTGTAATTATTATTACCTACCCTGAGTGGTATAAGACCATCTTTTCTTTGGAATCTTTTGAGTGTGTATAAAACTTTTTCTACGTGTTTATATTCACCTATTGTTAAAAGACCCATGCAACCAAAGAAAGCATCTCTTGTCCAAAGATCTTTATAATAAAATTCACCGGCACAAAGACCAATTTCACAATCTTGACACTGTTCTAATAATGTTTTTTTTGCTATCACATAACAATATCTTTCTTTATCTACATCTTTGTTGTCTATAGGTTTATAATAATTATCATATAAAATATATGAAAATCCCATTTTGAAAACAACAAGTGTTACAAACATAGTACATAATTCTAATATATTCATTACTATTATACAAGATTTTAATATTGCGTATTTCACTAGTATTAAAATTAATTATTTCAATTAATGAATTCATATGAAACTCTTGAATTATCAAAAAAGAATGATATTGAAACAGTAGAAAAAAGATTTATGCATCTTTGTGCTATTTTACAAAATAATAATGAAGGAATGGGAAAAAATCTTGATAAATTTAATGAATATGAAAAAGCTTATAAAAAAATATGCGAACATAAAAATGTTTGGATAAATAGCTCTATGATCAATAATATGAAAAATAGTATTTTTAAAGAAAATAAAAGTTTATATCGAAAAGGAGAGGATATTAATATAGAAATGGGATTTACTATAGAAGATCTTTTCAATCAAAATATAAAAAAAATACAATATATGCGTAACATGGAAAATCCTTATAATAAAATAAAAAAATGTCATATGTGTGACGGAAATGGTAAGATAAAAGTTCCTTATATTAATACAAATTGGGGTAAAACTGATGAAGTTTGTAAAAACTGTGAAGGATTTGGAGTTCTCGGAGGAATGGTAAAATTACAATACACTACGGAAGTAGAAATAAAACAAGAATACAGAACAGGAGAAGTAATTAAAATAAAAGGTGAAGGACACTGTATTCTAAGCGGGGACCCTGGAGATTTGTACATTAAATTAAAATTAATTGAAATGTCTCATTTTAAAAAAGAGAATTACAATATAATTTTCAATGCCCCTATTGGATTCAAACAAGCAATGATCGGAACACACTACCGTTTTAAATTTTTCGACAACCTAGTACACAGTGTTAAACTTAAGTCACCACTTAGACATGGTTATACTAAGAAAATAAAAAACCTAGGGTTCACTAAGGGAGATGGAACAAAAGGTAAACTTATTTTAAAATTTTCAGTAATGCTTCCTGAAAAATTAACAGAAGAACAAAAAAATATTATCGCGACTTATTTTTAACTTTCTTCTTACTTTTTCTTTTCCCAAATATATTAGAAAAATTAAGTCTTTGTACAACATTAGGATTACTAAGTAGTTCTATTCCTCCTTGTCTCACGATAAGTGGTGGTCCTTGTATTGGGACATCTTCTTCTTCGTCAGATTCAGAATCAGAATCTGTTGATGACAACCCTGGTGAAGGAAAATCACTTGGACTGTCTATATAGATTACTGGATGATAATCGTGACCAGGAGTTCGTGCATCTGCACTAGCATGAAAATGTTGCGGTGATCCTTCACGATCTTGTTCTTTGCCATCACCAAACTTTCTTCTTCTTTTTACTTTTTTACGTTTTACTTTTTTACGTTTTACTTTCTTCTTTTCCCTAGCGCACTGTGCTTTAAGGACTTTGACTGATTTATACACTCTCTTTCCATTCCGTTTGACAGTTAAACGCACTTTAAGACGTTTACAAAGGCTCTTTAATGATTTTCCGGGTTTACTCATTGTTAGTATATACCAAGAAAATTATTTTATTGTATAATAATAATAAAAATGGGATTTCATTTTAAAGCATTACCTTGTGGGCATTGCTCTAGTTTTGAAAAATTAAGTTTAATACTTTCAAATGTTTTATATTTTATAGCTGCTATTAAAATAAAAGATACTTTAGGAAAATATTTATTGTTTTCTATTTTTATAATTTCTTCTGTTTATCATACATACGCTTGTTGTATTGATGAACAAGATGATATGGTTTTAAAATTGCAAGCCTTGGATTGGGTAGTAGCATCTAGTGTAATGTTTTATTTTTTAGTCAATAATAAATTAAACGAAGAATTATTGATATTAATAATTCCAACATTGACAGTTCACGGTGTGACTTTTTTCATAGAACATAAATACTATCCTGTTTTACATACTTTATGGCATATAGGAGGAGGATTGGTTGCTTTAAAAATTATTGAACAAAATTCCAGAAAGAAAATCCAAATATAACAACAGCTATTACTTTTTTAAAGAAGTCAAAATTTTCAAAAGATATCCCTAGTACAGAAAATTCTAGCCATTTTTCATTAAGAACCAAATAAAGAGAAATCCATTCGATAGATGCTGAATTTTCTTCTTGTAGATTAATCATAATCATATTTATGTCTTTAAATTTTTTGTTAATTTCTTCATAAGTATATCTTGAAAAATGCTTGAAAAGAAAAGTAGGACCTTTAATATATTTTAAAAGATTTTTCTTTGAATTTGAAAAATTAGATATATTGAAAATAAAAATACAGTGATTAATAGTGTATATAATTAAAGATTCCCATGGAATATTGTATTCTATATCGTGATTTATAAAATAAAAAAGTGTACTCCATGATAATGCAAACATAATGGTAGAAAAACTAAACAAATTAGAAAAAAGTTGTACACTTAGTTCTAATGTGTGTCTAATTTTAGTAAGAGAATTAGAAATTTTAAAAATATTAAGATTACCTTCTTCAAAAAGTTGATCGGTTGTTATTTCTTCTGAATAATGTTTAAGTTCTTGGGTATGTTCACAAAGTACAGATGTAAAAACAGAAGTATGTAAAAAAAGAATCATTTTACTAAAAAACCAAATGAATGGAAATGTGACGTACATAAAAATTTTACAAAAAAGTGATTGATTTTTAAAATTACTAATTTCAACATCATTTTCAAATATGAAAAGACTTATGGAATTATAAACAACACTTATTATTGATAAACATAATATCAAGTAACTTATTTTATCATTTTTAACATATTTTTCGTAATGTGAATAAGAAAAATAATTTATGAGAAGAATGTATTGAATAGATATAGAAATCTGAAGAAGTAAACTTGGGAGAATATTTAATTCAAAATGAACAAAATTATATATAGGTTGTGTAATTAATATTCCTAATATTAATGTACTATACCACCACTTATTGACTAAATTTTTAAAACATGACCAATAATTTGGTATAATTTCTTCCATCTCATAAATATTTATTTTAACTTCGTCTTGAAATTGATTATGTTTAACCTTTGGTGATAATTTATTATTATTATAATTTTTGTATAACCCTCTAGTTATATTTCTAGGTTGAGAAATTTTGTTTAATACTGGTTCTTTAATGATATTTCTATCAATATTAATACTTAATCCTCTTTTTATTTTTTCTCTTACTTTTATAGTATGGTTTTTTTGTTTTAACCCTAGGAAAATTAATATTTTATTAAAACAATTCATTAAGATAAAATATTATATTTTTTTCTTGTATTATACGTAGAATGATAAATACCTTTGTATGTATTATATGTATAATAATGATAATTTTTTTTATAATCAAAATATTCGAACTTGACGAGAGTACTCAAAAAATAGAAGTGAGAAAAGATTCATTTATAACAGTCCAGAAAAGAAACAAAGAAAACCCTAGTATAGCAAAAGGTGTAGCTGATAGACTATATACAGTGAAAAAAAAGGGAGATGAAATAGTAAATTACTGTCATAAACATCAAATACCTAATCCTAAAATAGCTAATAGATTATATAAAAGATGGACTAAAATAAGTAGTAAAAAAAATGGTATTAGAGAAACTTCTATAAACGAAAAAAGTGCTGCTTATGTTTTAAATAAAGGTGATCAAATGAGAATGTGTGTAAGAAAAAAAGGGGACCCTAGTAAATTAGAGGATTCAAATACTATGATATTTGTATTACTTCATGAATTAGCACATTTAATGTCTGAAAAATATGGTCATGGACAAGAATTCCAAGATAATTTCAGTTTTATAACAAAAAAAGCAGTAGAACAAGGAATTTATAAATATCAAAATTTTAAACAAAATTCTAGCTCTTATTGTGGTACTGAGATAACAAATGATGCGTATTAAAAAAATGAATATTGTGTTTTATATTATTAAATGAATAATAATAATTTAAAAAACAATAATGTTATAAACAAAATATGTGAAGAAATAGTAAAATTGAGACAAGATTTAAATCTTATGGAATTTCATAAACGTCATAAAATTATTCATTTAGGAGTAATTTGTAATGGTTGTGGAAGGAATCCTGTATCTGGTATTAGATATAAATGTTTAATGTGTCCTAATTTTAATTATTGTGAAATTTGTGAAAGTAATTATAATACTAATTCAAGTAATTTAATTCACGATAATAAACATTTTTTTGTTAAAATAAGAAATACAGATATTTATAATTTTGTGTGTAATAATCGATAAAAAAAAAATATTTTTATAATATAAATGAGTTCTCCCGTTGTTGAAGAATTATCAAGAAGAAGATTAACATATTTAATTATCAGTATTGTGTTTTCTCTAAATTGTTTTGTAAATCTTGCTTTTACTGCTTGGAAAAATAGTGACGAAAAATTACCAATAACTATGGGTAGTTTAGATATGTGGAACTTAGTATCAGTGGGTATAGCTTTACCTTTCATATTAGCTTTTCTAATGGCATATGATTGCTCTTGTGCAGTAAAAAAACAGTTTTCTAAGTTCTTATTTATATTTTTCGCAGGTTTGTCATTAGTATCTTTAATTGTTAATTATTTACTTAATGTATTTTCACCTGATACTGATTTATTTTTACAAATATTTGGTTATAAACCTGGTAATGTAATTATTGATTTATCCGTACAACAACTAGATGAAATAAAAGAGACTATGGACAGTCCTGAAATGGCGACTGAAATATCAAAAACTATATTTAAAAATGTAAATAATAGTCAAGGAACTGTGGGAATTGTGGGAACTGTGTCGTCATATACTGGTTTAGATATTAATTTGCAAGAAGAACTTAATTTAGATTCTACTAATTCTTATGTGGTAATAAATAGTGAAGGAGTAAAAGTAAACGTTGACTCAATAGGTACAACAACTACGAATACAACTCCACCTAAAAACATTACTAAAATAACTCTGGATGAAAAGTTTACCGTTGATCCTAAACCTAATGACAAAATAAGTATAATTGAACTATCAAAATATAATTCACAAAATGAAATAGTTACTAAAAATGCAAGAAAAAAATTAGAAGATACTTATCAAAACGTAGACGCTAAATATAAGAAACATCCTTTAAATTATTACATGAGAAATGTATGGTTATGGACAATATTTAGTGTAACTTTATTCACTCATAGTATAATTGTATATCATGGTTTTGCGATGGAAAGGAAAACTGCAAGTCCTTCTTCAAGTATTGATTTAGATATGATTGTGTAAGTAAAATATTTAAATAATTTATAATACAATAATAATTGTTTTATAAATTATTTAATAATCATTTATTTTTTTCTTTTAACTTTTTTTCTTTTTTTCATAACTTTTTTTCTTTTTTTCATAACTCTTTTTTTCTTTAATTGTATTTGTTTTCTAATTTGAGCTTGACTTTTATAAAATCTTTTTTTATTTTTAAGGAAGGTAATACGAATTCCATTTTTTTTAGCCATTTGTTTTAATTTTAATGGTATATTTTTATTAACTTTCTTAATTTTATTGTTAGAAGTAACTTGATTAAACAAATTTTTTTTATCTTTCACAGACATTACAGAAACTTTTCCTATATTTTTAATGTACATTTAATAAAATACAATATATTTTTTTAAAAAAAATATTATATTTAATTAATGAGATATTCTTTTTTTCAACCTCATGGCGCTACTTCTTCTAAACCAGAACTCCCTAGTATACTACATAATATTAGAGCTAAAAATAGTAGTTTTGGAAAACCTATAAAGAAAAGAAAAAAAATCGTTAAAAAGAAAAGAAAAAAAACCGTTAAAAAGAAAAGGAAAAAAAAGAAGAAAAATTAATCACTATCTTCTTCAACGAATAAACATTTTTTCTTTAAAGGGGGTCCTATATCTATGCTATTTTTTTCACCATATTTATGATTCCAATATTCAAATTGTGGGTGATAAGATATACCTACGTCTCTATAAAAACAAACATCCTTCCAGAAAGATTCTAATTTTGGATAAACACTTTTAAACCATTCACGGTCTCTATCTAAATGTACAACATTTAGTGTTATTTCATCGTTATCATTCATCCATGAAGGTCTGTATTCTATAAAAACTCCTTTTTCTAGATTACAAATCTCCATATTAAACAATATTTGAGAAAGATAATGATGTGGTATTTCTCCCATCACTATTTTTCTTCTTAAAGGACATTTTACTTCTATAACTATTCCATCATAAGTAATATCATCTGGTGAACCTGCTAAGAATGGTATGGTTGGATGTGGAAGTAATCCAAAACTTAAATTTTTTTTATTATACTTTTTACAATAATGAGCAATAGCTTCATCTTCATATTTTTGTCCATGTCTCGTAGCATCATTACTTAAGAAAGGTCTTTTAATACCACATTTAGCAAACAGAACTTCTTCTGCTGTTTGATATTTACTTCTCCCTAGAACTGTGTCTATTAAACTAGCTGTAAGAACTTTTGTTCTTTGTTCAAACCATTCTGGAGATCTTTGTTCGTATTGTGGTAAAGCTAATAATTTTTTTACTTGAGGGTGAATCTCTTCTTCGTTCATAATTATTTAAGGTTCTTTTTTTTAAATAATACTTTCAAACCAAGTTCTAAGTTTAGGTATATCGTTGAAATAACTTGAAAAGTCATCTATTTTAACATAGATACCACTTGTTTCGTCTTCTAATTCTAAAGATAAATCAATAAAACTTTTATTCTCAGTGTTACATATAAGGCTAATAGAATGTGTGTCTGGTAAAGATTTATTGAAAAATAAAAAAATTTTATTCATAAATTTTTTTGTTTCTTCATAACAATTTTTATAAAAAGATTTTTCTGTTTGTAATTTTTTAATCCTTTGATTAAGATATATAATTCTTTTACTTTTTATGTTCATATCTTTATCATATACTTCTCTAAGGTGTTTTATTGTTTTATCTTTATCATAAATCTTATTATCGTACTCTTCTGTTATTTCATCATATTGTTTTTTTAGATCATTTACTATTTTAAGGTAATCTCCTTCATTTTTTATTTCTTCTGCTTCCTTAATTGATATTATTTCTTCTACGACTGTTTCTTCATCTTTTTGCATATTAAAATATAACAAGATAATAAGATCGTAAAATAAAATTATTTAAAATACTAATAATAAGTAGTTATGGAAGAATTTTATGATATATATAAAAAAGGAAATAAATATAAACATTCAAACAATAATAAAGAAGTTTCACAGAAAATAGAAAATAAAATAAAAAAACTGGGTATACCTCCTGCTTATAAAAAGGTTTGGTTATCAAAGAAATTTAATAATAAAGTACAAGCTATATCTTTTGATAAAAAAAATAGAAAACAATATAAATATCATCCAAGTTTCATAGAAAAAGGTAAAATTTCAAAATATCGTCGTTTAAAAAAGTTTATTAAGAAACAATCTACATTAAAGAGAAAAATTAAAGAAGACATAAATAAATCTAATTTTGATAAAAAACAAACTCTTGCTTATATGTTTATGATTATGATAAAAACAAATATTAGAGTAGGTAATAAAAAATATTGTACAGAAAATGGAAGTTATGGTTTAACAACTATGTTGAAAAAGCATTTGAATTCAGATTTTGTATTTAATTTTAAAGGTAAAAGTGGAATTAAACATTCACTAAAAATAAATGATAATAAAATAAAAAAATTTTTGAAAAGGCTTAAAAAAATACCTGGTAAAGAATTATTTAAATATAAAGAAAATGGTACTGTCAAAAATATTAATTCTAATGATATGAATGAATATTTACAAGAATCTATAGGAGAAGATTTTACATGTAAAGATTTTAGAACCTTTTCATCTAATTTATATTTTATAAAATATATAAGAAAATTGGAAATTCCTAATAATAAAACAAATATTAAAAAAAATATAACAAAATCTTTAAGTAAAACAGCAGAAAAATTAGGACATAATCGTAGTACGTCAAAAAATTCTTATGTGTCCCCTAGAGTTATTAAAAAATATTTAAAATATCCTAATACTTTTTATAGAACAAAAAATATTAAAAAATTTCTATACAATACTCTTTAGTTTTTATCTAAATATAATACAATAAAAATAATTAAATTAATGAGTAACATATTTGATAAAATAGATGTGTGATTTTTGTAAATGTAATCTTTCATTTAATTATAATTTATATAAAAAACTCTGCTTAAAAAAATATAATCATTATTATTATGAATACATACAATAAAAAAGTAATTGGTATTCAAAATACGGGAAATATTTGTTATCTGAATAGTGTTTTACAATTACTTTGTAATATTCCAGAATTAATTGACAAAAATTATAATAATGATAAAATTTATTCAAATTTTTTAAGTGTTCATCATGAAATGTTAGATAATTCACCTGAAATTATAGATGATGAAAATATGTTAAATATAGATTATTTTAAAGAAGGATTAGGAAATATACATGATATATATAAAGGTAGTGAACAACATGACGTACATGAAATATTAAATATTATCTTACATCATATTCATATAGGAAATGCAAAAAATATATCATACGATAATAAAAGTAATAATAAAACAATAATAGGATATCCTGTTCAAAAGATAATAATATATGCAGCTAAAAAATGGTATGAAACGATAAATAAGGAAGGAGAATCAAATGTTACAAAATATTTACAAGGACAAATAAGATCTAAAATTATTTGTAAAAAATGTTGGAAAGAAAAAAATAATTTTGAAATATTTAGAGATCTTAGTCTTCCAGTAGAAAATAATAATGATATATATGACTGTATTAAAAAATTCTGTACTACTGAGGAAATAAATGGAGAAAATTCTCTTTTTTGTGAGAAATGTAAAATTAAGACTTCTGTTATTAAAAAAATAAGTTTATGGAAACTTCCTAAATATCTTATAATACATTTTAAAAAATTTAATTTTCAAATGGAAAAAATAAATAAAAATATAACTTTTCCATTAAAAAATTTAAAAATTTATACAGACACCGAAAAAGAAAAAAAATACATCCTAATAGGAGTTATATACCATCATGGAGAAAGATGTTTTTTTGGACATTATACATGTTGTATTAAATATTTAAAAAAATGGTATCATATAAATGATGAAAATATTACAGAGATAGATAAAAATAAAATATGTAACAAAAATGCTTATTTACTCTTATATAAATCTCTGTAAACCTTACTTTTGACACCTTTAGGGAAACGCTTTTTAACATTGTTATCGACAACATAACCATTTTTTAAAAATCTAAAAGATTTTGGATCTGCTCCTTTTAAAATTTTTCCTTTGTAAAATAGAACTTTATCAGTTTTAGCCCATCCTGCTCTCAATTTTGTAAAATTTGTTGGAACAATATTTTTTAACACTCTTCCTGCGTAATAAATATGTGTTTTTGTAATATGATAACCAGGTCTAGTACCGTGTTGATAACTTCCAAAACTAAAATTATTTTTTGTTTGATTTGCTCCCATATTGTTTATTAACAATATTTTTTTTAAACCAAATCGTATTCTTTGTCTAAAGAATCTTCTTCACTATCATAATATCTTTCAAAATTACTAGATTTTAAAATTACTTTTGGTTTATTTTCTAACCTTTTATCAATACATGGAAAACATTCTAGTACTATATCAGTAAGACACATATTAAGTATGTCTAGTATGTATTCATAATACTCAAAAAATGTTTTATTATAACTATACTGCATTGTTATAATAAAATATTTTATTATCGTAAAAATATGTAAAAGAAAATTATTGATTTTAGTAATGAATACACCTAGAACGCCATCTCCTGGCGAAGAATGTTGTATATGTTTAGAAAGAATAGAAAAAGATGATTCGAAAATATGGGGTTGTGACAATTGTGGTAAAAGGTATCATATGTCTTGTATACAAGATTGGTTGAATACTAAAGACTCTAATAGTAAATGTCCAACTTGTCGGGAAAACATAGAATGTATGAATATTACTATTAGAACTCCGATATTAAATAACATGGAACCTTCTGATAATAATACAGAAGAAGAAGAAGAAGAAGACATAGTGAGAGGATTAAGATTGTCTAGAGAAAGTATGCGTTGTATATCTCAAACTGTTATGACAGGTTTGACTTGTCTTGGTTTTACTTTTATTCTTTATTTACTTAGCAGAGACCCTTAACATTATAATATTTCATTAAAGACTTTTTACTATCTTCATGCCAATTTTCATGAGATTTATGTAAAGTAGAACCTAAAGTTTTAAACGTAACTATGGGTTTTGTTAATGTATATGTTTTGCATATATTAAACAATAATTCATCGGCGACAATTCTATGATTGTAACCATCTTTAATGGAAATTTTACCATTTTTAAAACATGAATTATAAATCTTATTAATACCTTTTCTATTAA
>MDTD01078455.1_pt1 | contig 12116 bp, 11 predicted proteins | sample 811221 | NCBI WGS metagenome assembly MDTD01 (sample SAMN05326646, study PRJNA326480) | marine metagenome | isolation source: seawater | place: Pacific Ocean: South West | collected 2011 | reverse complement strand
TAAATTTTTTGGGTATAGTATTTTTATTATTAAGTTATTACTTATGATTTGCCTTTCTTTTAGAAGAAAGTATTCATCAAAGATAATTCAAATTTTTTATGCCGGTATGCATTTTCTTCAAAAAAAATATGGCTCATTTGATAGAAAAAATTATAAATTTATTGATAGTTATTTTTCAAAGATAACTAAAGAAACCTCAATTATTGATTTAATCAATTTCATGAATAATGAAAAAAAAATATAATTTATATAAATCATTATTATGTTAGACAATTTAAAAAATTTTATAAAAAATCAATTACCTTATAATTTTTGGCATTTTTTTATCTCAAATTATCAATCTCTCAAATTTTTTATATTTAAAAAATATTCTGCCAGAGGAAATATAGACAAAAGTTTAATAGAAATTTTAAATAAAAAAAAAAATGGTTTTTATTTAGAAGTTGGGGCTTACAATGGGATTTTTGAGTCTATTTCGCTTAGATTAGAAAAAACTCTAAGTTGGTCTGGACTCTTAATTGAACCAAATCCACTTCATTACAAATATTTGAGAAGAAACAGATCAAAAAATATTTGTTTGAACAGAATTTGTTTAAGCAAGGAGTACTTAAATAAGAAACTTTTTATAAAAAATTTAAATTTAATGTCACATATCGTTGATGATGAAAATGAGCTTTATTTTAAAGATTATCCAATTAGTAAAATCAATAATATGGCTAAGCAAGCCAAATTGGGAAATTTCAAAAGCTATGAATGTAAAATCGATATTTTGGAAAATATTTTTGAAAAATATGATATTAAAGTAATTGATCTTGCAATAATTGATGTTGAGGGTTCAGAGTTGGAGCTACTAAAGGGTATTAATTTTGAAAAAATTAAAATAAATTATTTTTGTATAGAAACGTATAATTTTGAAAAATTAAATAATTTCATGAACAATCAAAATTATAAGTTTATAACAAAACTTCACAGAGAAGATTATGTTTTTAAAAGAAATAATTGAAAAAAGTATATTTGATAAAGATGGGTATGTTTTAATAAATACTAATTTAAATACCAATGAGTATTTTAAAGAATTTACAAATGAAATAGAAAAATACGTTTACGAAAAAATAAAAGATCCAAAACTTAAAAATCTTGGTGGATATATAATGGGAAACTTTGGAATTAATCAAGGTCAATTTGGATCTAAACTTTATTCTTTGGTTTTTCAAGACGAGTTTATCAATTATTTTGAGAGACTTACTTCAAGAAAATTAAATACATTCGATATAAATTATGGCGGTAATTTAACTTTACCGAAAAAAGGTAAACAACTATTTCATACAGATGGAACTTATCATCAAGAAATGTATTTAATCTCGGTTGCCACAGAAGATATAACATCTGAAAATGGTCCAACGGAAGTATGTATTGGGTCTCATATCAAACCTATGTCATACGATGAATTTTTCTTTTCAAAAAAAAATAAAATAAAATTGATGATGAAAAAAGGACAAATATTAATTAGGAAACATAATTTATGGCATAGGGGAACAAAAAATAATTCTGATAAACCAAGACTATTATTATCATTTGTAATGATACCAAAAACCAGAGATGTAAAATTAGAGTCTATATCAGATGGATTTAAAATTTTACCAAATTTTTTTAGGAACGATTTTAGAGGTAGATTTCACGAGACAATTTATACAAAGTTTGGTTTTTTAATAGTTTTTTCAAAATTATTTTTTTCAATTTCAAAAAAAATTTTTAATAAATAAATGCATAAGAGTTGAATTATTCAAAAATGCAAAAAATAATTTCATTTTGGTGTCCACATGTAGGCAATGTTGGAACAGCAAAAGCCGTTTTGGAGTCAGCAAAATCCTTATCAAAATCAAAAAATATTAGATGTAAAATTTTCAATTCATTTGGTGAATTTGATAAATACAAGCAATTTTTAAAAAAAAACAAAATTGAAGAGATAAAATTAACAAATAATCAATTAATCAAAAAACTTCCAACAGAGGGTTTTTTTTGGAGTAGATTGAATTATTTATTAGTTTTTATATTTTCTTTTTTTCCGCTGTTGCTTTATTTAAGAAAGAATAAAAACGATTACTTATTTATTTACTTACTAACATCATTACCTCTAATTGTTATTTCATTATTTAATTTAAATAATAAAGTCATACTAAGAGTTTCTGGTAAAATCAGATTCTCATTATTTAGAAAGTTAATTTTCTTAATATCAAAAAAAAAGATTAAAAAAGTTTTAGTTCAAACAATTGAATCTAAGAAAAGAATTTTAAAAAAAAATATTTTTGATAGGAAAATTTTAAGTCTAATTAGAGATCCTATTATTGATCATAAAAAAATTGAAATTTTAAAAGCAAATTTAATAGAAAAAAAATATTTACGCAAAAAATATTTTGTTTCAATTGGAAGGCTAACAAAACAGAAAAATTTTCTTTTTTTAGTTAAATGCTTAAAAATATTTTTAAAAGACGAAAAAAAATATATTTTCTTAATAATTGGAGAAGGGCATGATAGAAAAAAAATTGAGGAATATATTAAACAATTTAATCTATCAAAAAATATTATCCTTACAGGATACAAAAAAAATATATTCAAATATCTAAAAAATTCAGAGGGTTTGATCTGCACCTCGCTTTGGGAAGAGCCTGGTTTTATTATACAAGAGGCTGCTGCTTGTAAAAAAATAATCTTAACATCAGATTGTTACACTGGCCCATCAGAATTTGTAAATAATGGAAAAGATGGATATGTTTTTAAAAATAATAATAAGACTAGTTTTTTAAATAAATTTAAAAAATTATTAATAGAAAAAAAAAATCATAAAATAAAAATTAATAATAATTTCAAAAGAACAAAATTATATACAAGTAATTTTTTCTCTTCAGAAATAAGAAAAATTTTAGATTAGTTTTTTAACAACGCTTAAGTATTTTTCGAGATTTTTTTTTGAGCTAAAATCTCTTAAGTTTTTTGAAAATTTTTTTTTATTTAAATTTAACTTATTTTTTTTTAATTTCATTAATTTTGATGTTAATTTTTTAACATTTCCCAACTGGTAAAGTTCTCCATATTTATATTTATTTATTATTTCTCTTGGACCAGTTTTACAATTTGATGAAATGATGTATTTATTTAAAAACGCAGCTTCTTGCAATACATTTGGGAGACCTTCATACTTTGAAGATAAAACAAAAACATCCGACATTTTTATAAATTTATATGGCGTATTAGTAAAAATTATTTTTACATAAGAATTTAATTTTTTTCGATTTATAAATTTGATCAAAGAATTTTTTTCTGGGCCTTGTCCAATTATCAATAATCTAAATTTTTTTATCGAAGATTTTAATCCTGATAAAGCATGTAAAATTTCTATTTGATTTTTCTGCTTTACCAATCTACCAATGTTAATCAAATTAATTGTTTTTTTTTTAAAAAAACTAATTTTTTTTTTGTAAAGGGATAACCTTATTATTTCTTTTTCATTTATTGGATTAAAAATAGTTGTTGAGTTTACCCCATAAATTTTTCTCATTTCTCTTTTAAAATCATTACTATTTACAATAATTAAATTTGCCTTTGACAGCAAAAATTTGAAAACTATAATTTTAATGTATGAGGTTTCCCATCCTTGAGGACTTAAATTAGATCTAATAATAATCTTTCTACCAGTTAGTATTGAGATAATAATCGCGTAAAAATTACCCTGGAAAGAAAAAATTATTGAATTTTTTTTTTTTTATGCAAAGAAAAAAAAGCTTTAAGGAACAAACTATAAAGAGCATCCTCCTATTAATGCACGACCAAAATCTGTTTATTGTTATTAATCTTAATCTTTTATCGATTTTATTGTAAAGCTTTTTATTTGTTACTAAAAAATTTTCTTTAAAATATGAAGATAAGTATTTAGAAATCAAAAAAAAATTTTTTTCAACTCCGCCTATTTGTGGATCAGGAAAGAAATAAATGATTTGATTTTGTTTACCATGTTTCATATAAATATTTGTGTCTTTAGTAACAATTATTATCCCATATAAAAATAATTTAAAATATTTATTTTTAGCACTAGACTCCGTTTTCTTTCAAACATATAAAAAATTTAAAATTATAATTATTTATGATGATGAAGATAGATCAGATTTGTTGCGAATTAGAAAATTTATTTCAAAAAAATTTAAAAAAAAAACTTCAATCAAGATTATTTTAAATAAAAAAAATTTAGGTGCAGGCGAGTCTAGAAATGTAGGGATTAATTTAAGTAAAACTAAGTATATTGCCTTTCTTGATAGCGATGATATTTGGCATAAAAATAAATTAAAATTACAAATCAATCATATGATAAAAAAACGAGCAACAATATCTCACACTTCATATAACATTATTGATGAGTCAGGTAAAAAGATTTCATTTAGGACATCAAAAGAAAAATTATACTTTCATAATATTCTGAATTCATGCGATATTGGACTATCTACCGTTATGGTTGAGTTAAATTTATTAAAAAAAAATAATCTGAAATTTCCGAAGATTAAAACTAAAGAGGACTATGTTTTATGGTTAAAAATTTTAAAAAAAATTTCTTATATACATGGACTAGACAAAAAACTTACAGATTATAGAAAAAGAAAAAATTCTTTATCTGCTAATTTTATCACAAGTATTAAAAATGGTTTCAAAGTGTATAGATATTATATGAAAATGGGACATGTTGAATCATTTTTCAGATTGACAATTTTGTCTATTAATTTTTTAAAAAAAAAAATTATTTATGATTTTTTAAATTAAATAATTCATTCCTTTTTGAAAAATAGAGTAATATTGCTAAATTAAACCAAAATGGTATTCCATAATTTGTTCCAAAAATGCTTCCAGATGGCAGAATGGGAAATATGAAATATAAATGTAAGAATAGGTGAGAAACAATAAGTATTTCCCTGTTAACAAAAAAAGATTTAATTGAAATGTAAATTGGATAAAAAAATATAAATATAAAGTATATTAAACCAAGTAAACCAACCTCTGAAACAACCTCTAAATAAAGCTGATGTGGATGAGTAGAGGCTCTAGTAATAGTTTTTTCAAGTTTTTTATTATCATATTTCTCTTTTGAACTTTCTTTATGAAAATTATTAATTCCAATTCCAAATATTGGATGATTTAAAAAAATTTCATATGCTGTTAAGTAATGAGCAGCATGATTAGATCCATAAAATCTTCCTTTAAAATTAAATGAAATTTTTTCATTTTTGGAAATAATTAAATTATCTATAAAAAATAACTTATTTGCTTGGGAGGTATTTTTAGTTAGAAAATAAAGGGATGTAAAAAAAACTAAAATAATTGTAAAAAAAAGGATTATATATTTTAATCCTAATTTTTTTAAATAAAAAAAATGAATAAAAGAAAAAGAAATAATTAATAAAGATAATTTTATTAAGTTAGATCTTTCACCAATAAAAAAACTAATTATTATGACTGCACATGAAATAAAAAAGAAATAATAATAATTAGTTTTTTTATAAAGAAATGTTAAAGTAAAAAGAGCTAAAAAGCAGTATATATAGCCAATAATTAATTCATCATTAGTAAAGCTTGCAATTCTACCACTATAATATGAAGAGTAACCCATGATATTTGAGCCAAAATTATATTCTATTAAAACATCGATGGTAATGATTATTAAAAAAGCGATATATATTTTATATATTTTTATAAAAAAAATAATATTTTTTTGTAACTCAAAAAAAATAATTAAGCCAAATAACATCAAGACAAATCTAAAAAAAGATATGTATTTAATAAATGAATTTTCAAATTCTATACTTTGAAATGGAAAAATAAAAAATATAAAACTAAAAAAAAAAATTAAAATTTTATTATTAATGAAATTAAATTTTATAAGTTTTTTAAAATTTAACAGTGCATAAATTGAAAAAATAATTGAAAAAAAATTTAATGCAAATGGTCCTAAAATTATAAAAACTGGAAAAGCATATATTAAAAGTTTAAGAAAAATATCTATTTTATTTTTTTCAGCAGATATCATTACTTTAATTTAAATCTTATAGTAAAATAAAAAAAGAAACCAAAAATAAAAATCATTAAAGAGAATAATTTAGAAAAATTACTTATTGTATAACCAAAATAAATAATTAATATATTTAAAACAAAAAACAACAAAACAGTCTTCAAATGGCTATTATTGAATTTATTTAAAATTTTATGATGGAGATGAGAATTATCTGGAGAAAAAATTGATTGTTTGAGAAGTGCTCTATTAGTGCTCACAAATAAAAAATCATAAACTGGATACCATAACGGCCATATCAAATACACAGGGTGTATTTTAAAACTGCTGTAAAGTTCTATAGTTAAAAAACTAATAAAAAAACCAATAAACAAACTTCCAGTGTTTCCACTGAAAATTTTCAAATTTGTTTTTGTAGGAAGTAAATTCATAATCAAATTTAAAATTACTGGAATTATGAGAAATTTGATAAGGTTAATTGTATTAGGCTCTTCAATTAAAAAGATATAATATCCTAAGCAACAGATAAAAAATGTAAGCAATAAACCGTCAGTTCCATCTATATAATTAGTAGCATTAATTAATAACCCAGTAGCAAGTATTAAAAAAGGTAATTGAAATTTCCCTAAACCTAGTACCCCTAGGTATTCATATTTTCCTAAATCATATATATTTATTCCGTTAAGAATTAAGTATGCAGAAGGTACAATTATAAATATTATTTTTACAGATGGATTTAGATTTTTTCTGTCATCTATAAACCCAATCAAACTAACAAATAAGCCAATTGATATAATTAGCTCAATATTGTGATTAAACTCAAAAAAATTTACTATTATCAAGTAATAAATATAAATAGCAACTCCACCTGTATTTAAAATTTGAGATTTATGAATTTTTCTAAAATCTGGTTTATCATAGAAATTAAGTTTTTTTGAGATTAAAACAGTAAACAAGAGTAATAATAAATATAAAATTGTTAGATTAATAGGCAACATAAATTAATAAAATTTTTTAATAACTCTTATGTATAATATCAAGTTATTTTTTAATATATATATTTTAAAAAATAAATATTTCATTTTGTTTGAAAAGAACTTTAAAGTAAAAATATTAACTAATGTCTGACATCATCATATTTTGTTTATCTTTTTATCTATTATTAATTTCAACAATTGGATTTGGTATTTTATTTAATAGTTTATGTTTTGGACCCATCAAAGATATGGCGGATCAAAAAGCAATTTATATTGGATTTTATGGGCTTTTTTTACTAACGTTAATATCTTTACTAACAAGCTATTTTTTTTCTCATGATTTTATACACAACATACTGCTACACTCAATTGGAATTTTATCATTTATATTTTTTAGGGTTAAAAACAAATTAAATTACCTTAGGACAATTTTTTTAATTTCTATCTTTGTATTTTCTGCATTACTAATATCAAAAACACATGATGATTTTTCTTATTATCATTTTACTTTTACAAAATATTTAACTGAGCAAAAAGTAATTTTCGGAATGGGAATTATCGGGCATGGTTACAAATTAATTTCTTCACTTTTTTTTTTAAATTCAATATTTTATCTACCATACATTGAATATTTTTCTTTTCATTTCAGTTTAGTATTTTTCTTAATTTTTTTTAATTTCTTTATTTTCAAAGAAGTTATTTCAAAAGATAACCATGAGACAATTAAAATTCTTTATATATTTGCTTTTGCTTTTTTCAACTTGTCTTTTAATAGATTGGCTGAATTTGGAACTGATAAAGCCGGACAACTTCTTATAGTAATTTCGATTATTAAACTATTCCAATATATTTGTTTCGATAATAACAAAACAAAAATTTACAATGTTTTATTTTTAATACCCTTATTGGGACTTTGTATTAGTCTAAAAACTTATTTTTTAACATATATAATTATTGGATTGTCAGTTTTTCTTCTGCAAGGTAAATTCTCTCTAATCTTCAAAAAAACGTTTTATTCAAAATCTTTTTTTATTTTTATTTTATTTTTATCTGTTTATTTTTCTCACCACTTTATTTCAACAGGTTGCCTTATCTCACCATTAAACTTTACTTGTTTTGGTGAAAATTTATATTGGGCTGATGGAAAACAAACCTATAATGATATTGCTCTTTGGCTTGAGCAATGGGCAAAAGCAGGAGCTGGACCAAATTTTAGAGTCGAAGACCCTTTAGTTTATATTCAAAATTTTAATTGGATATTTCATTGGATAGAAAAATATTTTTTAGGTAAGTTTTTAGAACAGTTGCAATTATTATTAGCTGTTTTTTTAATTATTTTTATTTTTTTAAAAAGATTCAAATTTAAAAAAAAGGAATTAATTTTAGAAAAAAAAATTGTATTATTTTATACTATTATTTTAACAATTTTTTTTATATGGTTTTCAAAACTTCCGTCCTTAAGATATGGAGGATATTCAATCGTTTTTTTAACATTGTCTATTCCAACTGCATTGATATTTCAGAAATTAAAAAATGTTGACTTTTTTGAAATAAAATTAAAATATTTTGTTTTATTGATAATTATTCTTTTTAATTTTAAAAATATTAGCAGAATTGACAAAGAGTTTAAGCGAACAGATTTATATAAATTTGATAACTTCCCATTTTTTGCTATTCCAGAAAAAGAATTTATAACTGAAGTTTTTCCATCGGGATTAGTTGTTTATAGAACTAATGGACATTGCTGGAATACCCCAACTCCATGTATTGGAAATTTGTCAGGTAAAATTAATGTTAGGAAAAATTATGGATATTATTTTATTTACAGATAATTTTGATTTGAAAAAATTATGATTTATTCGAAATTAGTAATAAATATACTTAATTTTCTGGATTATTTTCAACAAAAAAAAATTATTAAATTAATTAATAATAAATTTCATGGATCAATTGTAGTATTTGATATTGGGGCACATTATGGGGAAACAATAAAATTATTTTATAAAAATTTGAAACTTGAAAAAATTTATTCTTTTGAAGCAAGCCCGGTAAATTTTAAAATCCTTCAAAAAAATGCATTAAAATACGATAATAAAAAGATTGAGATACATAATTATGGCATAGGGGAAAAAATATCTAATGATTATATTAATCAAACGGCAGAGTCTTCATCATCAACAATAAATAAGCTTAACATTAACTCTAAGTATTTTAAAAAAAAACTTAAAATTTTAAACATAAAAAAAAAAGAGGCTTTTTATCAAAAGATTCCAATAAAAATAATAACTCTAGATCATTTTATCGAGGACAAAAAAATTGAATGTATTGATTTATTAAAAATTGACACCGAGGGTTATGAATTAAACGTTTTAAAAGGACTAAAAAAATACAATAAAAAAATTAAATTAATTTACTTTGAACATCATTATGATGACATGATAGTAAAAAATTATAAATTTGGTCATATTCATGAATTACTTAAAAATTATGGATTTAAAATGATTAAAAAAAGCAAAATGGTATTTAGGAAATCATTTGAATATGTATATGAGAATAAAAAAAATTAAAATATTTAATTATTTTTTTAACCTAAGCTTATAATAAGAAGACAAAACTATAAATAACATTCGCAACGCATTTGAAACTAGGGATGTCATTTTAGTACCTTCCTCTTTTCTCTCGTAATATGTGACAGGAACTTCAATTATTTTTAAGTTATTTTTATACGCACCAATTAATAGATCAAAATCTCCCCATAAATCTTTCATTCCCCAATTAGAGACGTCTTTTTTAATTTTGATCCAATCTTTTTTATAAAAAATTTTTGTTCCACACAAAGTGTCTGTAATTTTTTTTTTAAATAATAGACTAAATAAACTCGCAAAAAAACTATTTCCAATAAAATTAAAAAATTTCATTGCCCCATCTTTTTGAGGGTAGATCATTCTAGTGCAATTGATGAAGTCAGCATTGGTATTATTTAAAATATTTAAAGCAAACTCAATATCTCTAAAACTTACAGTTAAATCCGCATCATAAATAGCAATTATATCACCCTTAGAGCTTTCTATACCTTTATAAACATTTTCGGATTTACATATACCAGGGCCTAAGTATTTAATAATTTTGTGATTATTGAGATTTTTTGATAATTTATCTATTTCTTCATTAGTTTTATCTGTTGATTTATCATCACCAAATAAATATTCGTAGGAATGATCGTTTTTCCTAATTTCTTCTTCAAACAATCTGATATTGTTTTGCTCGTTTTTGCATGGAATTATGAATGAGACTTTTTTATTATCATTTTCAGAAAAGTTTTGATTAATTTTTTTTAAAATTGTTACATTTGAAAGACAAAATATATTTAAAAAAGGTAGTCTGAATATTCTATTAACAAAATTGGTAATAATTGGAATATATATTGGTAAAGCTATAAGTTTTTCATTTCTGATTATTTCTAAATTACAACTTGAATATAGATTATTTAGATAAGATGAGGGTAAAAAGTTATTTTTCATAGGTGAAAAAGTGAAAAATAACTTTAAAAACTTAATTAATACCATCCAAATTAGATTTTTAGATAAAATAATTATTTTTGCATCATCCTTAATAATTTTTGATAAATAAAGTAAGTTTGAAGTGGGATTTAATTGATGTTCGATATCTGCTATTAGCACAGTGTCACATTTAGATATTTCCTCATTTTGTATTTCATCAGAGTAGTGGATATTATCGTTATATTTTATTTGGTATTTTTCGTTTATTTCTTTAATAAATACTTTGTCTGATTTCATGTTTTTACCAATTAAAGAATTTCCTGCACAAAAAATAAAAATATTTTTCGATTCATCTATGCAATTATTTATGAAATTTGAGATTTCACTAAACAAAAAATTTTTTTTTTCTAAAAATTTTAGTCTTTTTTCAAAGTTTGATTTAAAAAAATTTATACTAGAATTTAAGTAATAATCATTTTTAAAAAGTTTTGAAATATCCATGCCCAATTACACCTTCATTATTAAATTTAAATATTTACTTTTTTGATTATCATATATAATTGATTGTATTAATAATATTATAATAAATAAATTCAAAAAATGAAAAATTACGTTGTTGTAACAGGTGGAGCCGGCTTTATTGGGTCAAATTTAATGCTTAGGTTGTTAAAATCTACTAACTATAAAATTTTAAGTATTGATAATTACTCCACTGGTAAAAAAAAAAATCATATTTTTAATAAACGGATAAAATACATTAATGCTGATACTAAAAAAATTTCAAAAGTTTTGAATATTTATAAATCAAAAATTAAAGTAATTTTCCATTTTGGAGAATTTGCAAGAATATATCAAAGTTTTTTAAGAATGAATGAATGCATTGCATCAAATTCAATAGGCACTAACGAAGTTTTTAATTTTTGTTTACAGAATAAAATTAAACTTATTTATTCAGCTACTTCAGCAAGTATAGGTAATAAGGGGAATGACAAGAATCTTTCTCCATATGCTTTTACAAAAGCAAAAAATCTTGAAATGTTAGAAAACTTAAAAAAATGGTTTAACTTTAAATACGAAGTCATATTCTTTTATAATGTTTATGGACCAAATCAAATCAAATCTGGTAGCATGGCTACTGTTATAGGAATCTTTGAAGATCAGTACAAACAAAATAAATCATTAACAGTTGTTAAACCTGGTACTCAATCAAGAAGATTTACACATGTTTATGATACTGTAGATGCATGTTTTTATGCTTTTAAAAAGAACAAATGCAGATTTTATAGTATTTCACATAAAAAAAGTTACACCATTTTAGAAGTGGCTAAAATGTTTAAATCAAAAATTAGATATTTGGCACCAAGACCTGGAGAAAGATATGCTTCAGCGCTCACCAGCATGAATCTTTCAAATAAAGTTTACAAATTGTTTGGAAAAATTGAACTAAAAGATTATTTAAAGAAGATAATTAACAGATAAATCAATAGTATTTCACAGTTTACAATTTGAATTAAATGATTATAAGTCTTTTGCCGGTGATTATTGCGTTAGTGTTATACCCGATCCCATTCCGAACTCGGAAGTCAAGCC